>CETS01160763.1_pt1 | contig 25030 bp, 15 predicted proteins | sample 356391 | NCBI WGS metagenome assembly CETS01 (sample SAMEA2622673, study PRJEB7988) | marine metagenome | isolation source: saline water (ENVO:00002010), including
ATCGAGGACGACCCCATTCAGGTTTTTGGCGCGCGCAGTTTCCTCGACCTCGCTGTGCAGTGGGAGATGAATGACAGTACGTCCATCAAACTTGGAGCCGAGAATGTCGCCGACGCCTATCCCGACCCCGCCCGCAATCAATCCAACCGGGGGCTGATCTATTCCCGCGACAGCCCTTACGATACAGATGGCGGATTGTTCTACCTGAGATTAACGAATTCCTTCTGAAAACAGCCCGGTTTCAGGCCGGATGTGAAGATTGTGTGAAAGCTTCACAGATCCGAACATTTCATTCTGAAGCCATCGTCTCCCTCACTGCAGGCCGGTTCTCATTGGGCAACTTACGGACCGGTCGGCAGTCAAATCTCATGAGGGGAACTCACAGATGGAACTTACCAGAAAAAGCGTGAGCCTTTTGCTCGCGAGCGCCTCCAGCCTCGTATTCGCGCACCACGCCTCCGCACAGGTCTCTGGCTCGGTGGACGCCAGTCAGGCTTCAGAAGACGCACTCGTCGCAGATGAAATTATCGTCACCGGCACGCGCCAGAGCGCCCGTACCGTGTTTGACTCACTTGCTCCGGTGGATGTTCTGTCCAGCGGCGCTGTGGACAGCACCATGTCAGAAGATCTTCAGGATTCTCTGGCGCAGCTCATCCCGTCCTACAAAGTGGAACGCAACCCGATGGCCGACGGCAATGTGTTCGTCCGTTCGGCAACGCTTCGTGGTCTGGGTCGCAACCAGACGCTGGTTCTCGTAAACGGCAAGCGACGTCACCGCTCCGCCCTTCTCGGTGCAGGCACCGACCTTGCCACAATCCCATCCTATGCCATCAAACGCGTGGAAGTTCTGCGTGACGGCGCGTCCGCGCAATATGGTTCGGATGCGATTGCAGGCGTCATTAACATCATTCTGGATGACCAGCCTGGTACATCGGCTTATGCTCAGTTTTCGGAATACTATGAAGGCGATGGCTCCAACTATCAGCTTGGCGCGCAGACAGGCTGGGCGCTGGGTGATGCGGGATCGCTGGTGCTGACAGGCGAATGGTACGACGCGGATATGACCTCCCGTTCGCGCCAGCGTCCTGACGCCATCGCTCTGCAGGAAGCCAATCCTGATCTGGACGTTCCAAATCCGGTTCAGAACTGGGGCCAACCAACGCGCGAAGCGTTCCGTCTGGCTTTCAATACTGAGTATACATTCAACCGCTTCGTCGAAGGCTATGCATTCGGCACCTACAATCAGGGCCAGGGCGTTTCAGACTTCAACTGGCGGAACCCGAATTCAGGCGTCTTCAACACCACACCGATTTTCCCTGGCTGGGATCTAGCGAGCCTGTACCCAACCGGTTTCAGCCCGCAATTCGGTCAGCACGATACAGACTCTGCCTATGCGGGCGGTTTCCGCGGCGAACTGATGGATGGTCTGTTCAGCTGGGACATCAGTGCCGCAAATGGCCGGAACGTGATTTCCTACTTCATGTACAACTCGATCAATGCCTCGCTCGGACCAGACAGCCCGACCGAGTTTGAGATGGGTGACCTGATCCAGAACGAGTCCAACATCAATGCCGACATTGTTTATCTCGCTGACTTTGGTCTGACTGAGGATGTCAGCTTCGCATTCGGTGTTGAACGCCGCGAGGAAATCTATGAGATTTCAGCTGGCGATCCGGCATCCTACGCGATTGGCCCGGGCGCAGCAGATGGCCTTCCAACGGGCTCAAACGGCTTTCGTGGATTTGAGCCCCGTCAGGCGGGTGAATTCAGTCAGGAAAGCTATGCCGCTTATGTGGATATTGAAGCGCCTTTGACACAAGCCTGGACGGTCGGCCTTGCCGGACGTTACGAAGACTATAGCGAATTCGGCGACACTCTGAACGGCAAGCTGTCCACACGTTATGAGATCACGCCTGAACTGGCCGTACGCGCAACCGCCTCAACAGGCTTCCGCGCACCGACACCAGGTCAGCTCTTCTCTGAATCGACGAGCCAGGGCCTTGATACACAGACACTGGAAGTCTTCACGAACGGCCGGTTCTCTCCACAAGGACCTGTAGCCGAAATCATCGCTCAACGTCCTGATGTCGAACTTGAACCTCTGACGCCAGAGGAGTCGACCAACTTCACTCTTGGTCTGGCTTATCGAAATGCCGCCGGATTCACCTCGAGCATTGATGTCTATCAGGTGGAGATTGAAGACCGCCTGGGATCGTCTGGCGGCTTTGTTCTGACCGATGCCGAACGTCAGGCGCTCGCGGCTGCGGGTGTGCCAGGTGGCGGCACATTCTCTTCGGTCTCATTCTTCCAGAACACGGACGGAGCCAAGGTTCAGGGCGTTGATATCGTTGTCAGTTATGTGATGGATTTCGCCCAGGGTGATCTGACTCTGAGCGGCGCATACAACTACAACAAAAGAGAGTCGGACTCCTCTTCTGCGGACGAGGATCGCCGGTATGAGCGCGGTCTGCCGCAACACACCGCAAACGCAACTGCGACCTATGCTCAAGGGCCTTTCGAAGTGTTTGGACGGGTCCGCTATTACGGCTCCTGGACCGATAGCTCTGGCAACTCGACCGGAGACATCTTCCAGGACTTTGGTGCCATGACCCTGTTTGATGTCGGCCTGACTTATAACGTCAATGACCGTCTGTCAGTCCGGGTCGGCGCTGAGAACGTCTTCGATCTCTATCCAGACGAAGCAACCTTCCAGGCCAATCGCGGTCTTATCTACTCCCGCAACGCCCCGTATGACACCGATGGTGGCAACTACTATCTGCGCGTAGAGACCAAATTCTAACCGCCGGTTTACCCCCCGACGGCGTAGGCCAGAGGCGTCTCCGGACGTCACTGGCCTGCGTCATTTTAGTATCAAGAATACCCTGTAAGCAGAACTGACCGAACAAGAATGGACCCAGGCATGGCTTCTCTCTCTCGCCGAACTCTACTCGCCGCTGGCGCGGTTACGCCGCTTGCCGGAACGCTGAACGGATTGTCCGGCGCGTCAGCCGAACCTGCCACGGACTGGCCTGAGCCAGACGACGCAAACTTCTGGAGCTGGGTCGCAACGCAATACGATACACGATCAGACATCATCAATGTCGAGAATGGAAACTGGGGCCTGATGGCGAGACCAGTACTCGACGCCTATCTGGCAAATACCGAGAAAGTAAACCGCGAGAATTCCTTCTTCGCCCGTCGCGAATATGGCGCGATGGCCAGAGACATTCTGGCTCAAGTGAAGACCAGACTGGGCGCAGATGACAATGAGGTGGCCCTGACGCGGGGCGCCACGGAGGCGCTTCAGAATATCATTGGCGGGTATAATAAGCTGAAGCCCGGCGATGCCGTGATGATGGCCGATCTTGACTATGGTGCCATGATGGAAGCCATGCGCTGGCGGGCTGAAAAGTCAGACTGCCAGGTGGTAAACCTGTCTGTTCCGGAAAATGCCAGCCATGATGAGCTGATTTCGTTTTACGAGCAGGCGTTTCTCGAACATCCGAAAACCCGTTTTCTGCTGCTGACCCATATCAGTCACCGCACGGGCCTTATGCTGCCGATCCGGGAGATCAGCGAGATTGCACATCGCCAGGGTATCGACGTGGTGGTTGATGCGGCCCATTCCTGGGGTCAGGTCGACTTCAATGTCAAAGACCTTGGCGCAGATTTCGTTGGCTTCAATCTTCACAAATGGATTGGCGCGCCGATTGGTGTCGGCGCTATGTATATTCAGGCAGACAGACTCGCAGACATTAGCGTGAACATGTCTGAAGCATCGAGTGATCCGTCTCGTATCTATACGCGCGTCCATTCCGGCACGAGTAATTTCGCCGCGTATATGACCATACCGGAAGCATTTGCCTTTCAGGACCGACTGGCCCGCGCCGACAAATTCGCACGGCTCAGACTGCTCAGACAAATCTGGGTGGACGAGGTCCGCGATGTGTCTGGCATTGACGTGCTGACACCTGAGGATGATCGCCTGCATGGCGGCATCACCTCGTTCCGCTTCAGCGGCATGACCAGTTCCGAAGACAATCAGGCGATTGCGGCCTATTTGCTTGAGAAACACAAGGTCTTCACGGTTCATCGGACCGGGGTCAGCAACGGCGCATGTGTCCGTGTCACACCCGGTTACTATAATTCCGCAGAAGACATGCAACGCACTGCAAAGGCGGTCCTTGATGCTCACCGTCACTTCAAAGTCTAGAAGGCTCGTCTTGCACACGCGCAAGGTTCCAGAAGATCCGATTGAGGCGCTTTATCGAACGGAGCGCGCAAGGCTGACCGGCTTTGCGCGGCGTAAAGGTGCCAGCGAAGACGACGCAGAAGAGGTGGTTCAGGAAGCCTTCTTCAAACTGGCGCGGTATGGCTGTGGCGAAAAAATACGCAATGACATCGCATTTGTTCGTACCATCATCGTCAACCTTATCAGAGACAAATACCGGGTCGCAGGCCATCGACCTGCCCACATTCAATATGATGAGCTGACGCATGAGCCTCAAAGCGAAGCCCCAGAGCCAGAAATGGCCCTCAGTGCACAACAGGAACTGAAATTGACACTTCAGGATATCAATCAGCTCCCCGTTGTAACGCGAGAGGTTTTTCTGGCCTATCGACTGAACCAACACACCTATAATCAGATCGCGGATGATCTGGGGATCACGATTGCGCTGGTGCGACGACATCTGCGGGACGCCCTTCTGCATCTGGCAACTCAGCGTGGCTATCGTGAGAACTAAGGCTCAAGACCAGCAGGCCGCACTTCGCGATGCCGTCGATTGGGTTCTCCGCATTGAGGAAGAGCCCTCATTGATCACGAGCGAGGATTTTGAGCGCTGGCTTCATGCGGGCCCACATCATCGCAAGGCATTCACCCAGGCTGCAAACACATGGGGTGAAGCCGGAGAGCTTCCGCTCGGAGATCTTCTTCGTGACGAAGGAATGCCTGTTTCTGAAAGCGCGCCGGCCCGGCACCGGTCAATCCGAAGGCCAGTCCTCTGGGGCAGCATGGGTGCTGCGCTTTCGGTTTGCGCTGCAGCTGTCTTTGTTGCGGCCTTCCTTCTGCCTTCGACATCATCACCCGGCTGGCAAGCTAATTATCAGACCCAAACCGCGCAGATTGAGACCTATGAGCTGGTGGATGGGACATCCATGTCGCTCGACGCCCAGTCCGTGGTTTTCGCGCACATTGATGATGAGTATCGCACCCTTGAACTTGCGCAGGGCCGGTTGTTTGTCGATGTCGAACGCGATGAAGACAAGCCATTTCGCGTCGTTGCGGATGACATGACTTTTACAGCCTTGGGCACATCTTACTCCGTCGAGCGCTTGTCAGACGGCTGGCAGCTCGAAGTTTACGAGGGTCAAGTGAGCGCGGACGGTCCCGAACGCAATCAGTCATTAACCGCCAATCAGGGGCTGATTGTTCGAGATGGCCAGGCTGAACTTTTCGACCTTGCCGAGACCCTCGAAAGCGAAGTGCCAGACTGGACCAGCAAACGCCTGGTTCTGAATTCGGTGTCGGTTGCTGACGCCATTAAGAAGTTTGAGCGCTATAGCGTAGATGAAATCGTAGTGGATGATGAAAGTTTGAAGACTTTCCGGGTCAGCGGTGTTTTCCGCCTGACCGAACCTGACGCATTCGTAAAAACCGTAAGCCAGCTGACTGGTTCACGGGTGATACACTCTGATGGTCGGCTTATTCTAACGCATTCTGAATGACCTATTCAGGTCATTCGGAAGCGGGTGCGGTGAGCGCGCCATTTGCTTTTCAAGCTCACCAGCCTGCATTCGTCATCCGCGCACCTCTCGCTTTTCACCCGGAATGATAATCGCGGCTGCCGCACAGAAGAAGAAAACGAGTGTCGGCCAGATCAAATGACTGCGGAACGTATCCAGCAAGCCTTCATAGGCTTCGCCATCGGCCATCAGAAGGCGCGTTGCGGACACCACGATCCAGATCAGCGCCAGATAGCTGATAATTTGAAGACCCCACCATGCTTTCGTATAGCCACCAGATTCATCGATGGGTGCCCCCGAAGCCAGATAGTCAGCCTCATATTTCTGTCTCGCCGCAATTGCGGATTCTTCAGCCCGCGCTTCGGGATAATGATCCGCTGCGCCGAACCCTTTTGCGCAAAGGATGTAGACAATAGTGGCCGTGATCCAGGCCGGAATCAGCAGGAAGAACTGATGTACACCCGCGCCAAAATAGAGGCCAAAGATGACAGCAAAAGCGGCGACCCATGCAATGACGGCGGCAAGGTTCAGCCCAGACTTGCGATAGCTGTTCCAATAGCGATTCAGGCCGAACCGTTTGAAAAGCCAGTGTTCTGCGACGATGATCGCACCGACCGGAGACAGTGTCAGCCCCATCCAGCCGACATACCCAAGCAATTGCGAAAATACGAATGGCGAACATGCAAGCACCATGGTGACCACACCGACGATGAAGGTCACCCAGGTCCGACTCCATTTGGGATTGAGGCTCTGGAATGCCAGACCCGCCCGATAAAGCGTCGGATTGGATGTCGTCCAGCCGGCAATGATCACCGCGAGAACTCCGGCACCGCCGAGTGCCTGCGTCGCCACAGCGCCAGGATCGAGCGCTGAAATATCCGTTGTCAGCGCGTAAGCCGCTCCAGCGCCCATCACGCCCGCGAAGACCCAGCAGGCGAAATGCCCGATAAACATGCCGAGCGCAGAAAACCAGCCATAAGATTTGCGCTTGGCAAATCGCAGCAAAGTCATATCCCCCAGCGAGCCATGCATCGCCAGATTTGCTACCCAGGCAAAGGCCGCAATGGACCAGAAACTCTTGGCCTCATTCGGAATTGCCCAGAAAGCGCCCTCCATCGGCGTTGGTTGATAGACTTGTGTTGAAAGTACCGTCCACATCTCTCCAGGAGAGATCGCTGGAAGTGTCGCCCCAGTGGCCGCTGCCAGCATCGGGTAAAGCGCCAGGGCACCAACGAGAAACATGCACATCATCCAGGGCACAACAGCGCCGGCGAATTGCGCCAGACGTTTAAAGCCCATGATCGCAAGTGTCACAACCACGGCGCCTACAGCTAGCGCGATGAGCACAAAGCGGAGGTCAGTCGGAAGATAGCCAGTCTGGGCAGCAATAGGAGAGCCCGGCAGAATGGAATTAAAAAGCACGCGCACAGCCGAGGCCGAGACGGTGATCATGGATCCGGCAAGCCCCAGGAACATCACGCCATTCACAACAGAATAGAGCTTGATGAAATGGCGGCCCGCGATCTTCTCAAGATAGGCATAGAGCGTCAGACGCGTGTCGACAGCTATGGGAGAGGTCACGAGCGCCCATGTCAGCACCGCCAGAAGATTCCCAAGGAGCAAGCCCAGGATAACATCTGACGCAGCAGCGCCTGCTCCAGCGAACAGCGCACCAATAACAAACTCAGTACCGGCAACGTGTTCGCCGGCATAATTGCCAGCGAAATACCCGGCAGGCTGCAGCTTGTTCGGAGGAATCGGGACGTGGTCCAAACCTTCCGGTTCATTGCCGACATCAGGACCTTGAGCCAAAGTAGACGTGTCTGTCATGAATCCCCTCCCCCAGGACAAGGTTACGCTTGACCAATTATGACGTATTATTGTTGTTATTGATCGCATTCGAGCAAAAACACGTCAAGCAGTTTGCGTTCCGCTTGATTTTTCAGTCAGTCTGACGGCCTTTCAGGTCCTCTCAGGAGCCCCAGATGATCGTTTCTTCGCCACAGGACTATCGCAACGCGGCCCGGAAAAAGCTGCCGCAGTTTTTGTTTGATTATATTGATGGCGGCGCGAATTCCGAGATTACGCTCGACCGGAACAGTTCGGATCTGCAGCAGATCGAACTACGCCAGAGAGTGCTGAAAGGAAGTCTGGATCTGGATCTCAGCTGTCAGCTCTGGGACGAGGAACTATCCCTGCCAGTTATTCTCGCTCCGGTGGGCCTTACGGGTATGTATGCCAAACGAGGCGAAGCCCAGGCCGCAAGGGCCGCCGAACATGCCGGCCTCCCCTATACGCTCTCTACCGTATCGGTATGTGCAATTGAAGAGGTGGCGAAAGCCAGCACCCAACCGATCTGGTTTCAGCTTTATGTGCTGCGCGACCGGGCTTTCATGAAAAACGCACTTGAGCGCGCACTGGCAGCAGGCGTGACCACACTCGTTTTCACTGTCGATATGCCGGTTCCAGGCTCGCGTTACAGGGATGCGCACTCCGGCATGAGCGGACCGAACGCCGGGATACGCCGGATGCTTCAGGCCGCCACTCATCCGCAATGGGCGGCGTCTGTGGGCCTGCTTGGACAACCCCACGATCTTGGCAACATCTCGGCTTATCGCGGCAAACGCACCAATCTCGCAGACTATATAGGCTGGCTGGGCGAGAATTTTGATCCGGAGATCAGCTGGTCGGACCTGCAATGGATCCGAGACTACTGGCCGGGAAAGTTGATCATCAAAGGCATTCTCGATGCCGACGATGTCGGAGACGCAATTGCACTCGGAGCCGACGGGCTGATTGTCTCCAATCATGGCGGGAGGCAGTTGGATGGCGTCTCGTCCAGCATAAGGGCACTGCCCTCCATTCTGAGTGCTGTCGACGGACGCGCAAAAGTGATCCTGGATTCAGGTATCCGCAGCGGGTTGGATGTGGTTCGCGCGCTTTGTCTTGGTGCCGACGCCACCATGATCGGACGATCTTACATCTACGCCCTGGCGGCTTCGGGCCAGGCAGGCGTTGAAAATCTCCTTCAGCTCTACGAAAAGGAAATGCGTGTTGCGATGACGCTTATTGGCGCTCGCTCTCTCGCCGACCTGACGCGAGATAAAGTAAGGCTGCCCAGCTAAGGCGTTCGACTTTTGACGGCTTCAGGCGGCCGAATTCACATTGCCCGCCAAACGCTTCCAATCGCGAAAATACCCCGTCAAATCCACGTCCAGTGGCTTCACGCGGATCAATTCCGTTTGTGACTTCAGAACCGGATTGATCAGACGCAATGCGCCGAAGGATACATCGTTTTGCGCATGACAGGTATAAACAGCATCATTAGGCCGAAGAGATGCGAGCGCACGGACAATCACTTCCGCTTCTGCAAACCGGCCCTCCACCAGAATGGTCTCCTGCGACCCAATCATGTCAAGGCACACGCTTGAGACCATAGCCGCATAGAGGCATGCTCCACTCCTCCGCGCGAACCAGCTCTCAGGCATATCCACCCACCGTCCGCTACCATCCGGATAGGGTCCAAACCCTTGAGCGAAGGTCGGGAGCAGCATACGGCCTTTTGACACCAGATCCGGCACAGCTTCTAAAAGCGACGGCTGATCCGGCCTGATATCAACGCGGCGCGTGTCGATTCCGATCAGCGTCTCGATCTCCCGCCCGCCCATGAAGCGCGCCGAAGGGATCGGCTCATTCCATGCGTCTACGTTCAAGAGGCAGTCGCGGTCCATCGGCAAAGCCCTGATGGAGAAAGGATGTCCCGGAGTTCGCATCGCAACGAACCATGTACCGGTAGACAAAACCGTTCGGTCTCCATCGGCCATTTCCTCGTGGGCCCGCGCGGCCACAAGCGCCGCATTGGAGTCATGTATACCGCAGTAGACTTTCACCCGATCTGAAAGGCCAGTCAGCGCAGCGAGCTCCGGACGTAGCATGCCAATGGCATTCCCCGCGAACTCCTTTGGCGCGAACGCACTGGCCCAGCCGAGCCGCTTCGCCATTGGGGAATAATCGCTTTGTACCGGATCCCAGAGATCGGTATGGCACCCCAGGCTCGTCACTTCGCTACTATCGACGCCTGAGAGGAACCATGACCAATACTGAGCCCAGGGCATGAGTGTGGCACCGTCGAACATGCCCGGCATCTCGACCTGCTGCCAGTAGAGCTGCACGCCGGCATTGAGCCCCTCAGACAGACGTGGAGAGCCGGTCACGCCGAAGCTATCGCGCTCGGCCTCATACGCCTCCGCGATGTGCTGGGGAATGCGCGTTTCATAATCCATCGGAAGACAGGCGAGCTTACCATCGCGGACCGCAGCGAAAGCCGCACCATGAGCCACCGGAATAATTTTCGTGACTCGGGCTTTTTCTGAGAAGCTTTTTAGCGTGTCGACCAGCCAGGACGTAATCCCATCGACATCCAGAACGTCAAAGTCTCCGGTGGAGCAGCGCTCATTCGGCCGGGATTCACGACAGATGGGCTCGCCAGCAGATGTCCAGAGACTCAGCTTGCTCATGGTTTTGCCGACATCAAGCACGATGCTCGCGTTTTGCTCCATACCCTGTATCGCCCCATTTGCGCAGATTATGATTGTTTTCTATCGATTGTGATTGAATTTGGCAATTTGAAATGTTAATTCACGCTCGCACACCGTTTGAGCAGGAGTTTTACGGCCATGGGCACGATGTCGCCTTCGAAATCGAAATCAGCTACGAAATTCGCCATCCCAAAAAGCTCATGGGATGAAGTAAAGGCACGCGAGCTCTCACCATCTGAACTTCTGCTCTACCGGTCAAATTTGCTCGGCAGCGATCTTACGGTGACGAATTTTGGCGGTGGCAATACCTCTGCAAAACTTGAAGAAACAGATCCGCTGACAGGTGAAACCGTCGAGGTCCTCTGGGTAAAAGGATCTGGCGGCGATATCGGCTCGATGAAACTCGACGGCTTCTCAACGCTCTATCAGTCCAAGCTGCTGGAGCTTGAAAGCCATTATAGCGGTCCGGAAGATGACGATAAAATGGTGGGCTACCTGCCGCACTGCACATTTGATCTGAACCCACGCGCCGCCTCCATTGATACACCACTCCATTCGCTCCTGCCCTTCAAACACATCGACCATGTGCATCCGGATGCCATTATCGCGCTTGCTGCATCTTCAGGCGGCGAGGCTGCGACCAAAGAAATCTGGGGCGGCAAAATTGGCTGGCTTCCATGGAAACGTCCAGGCTTTACCCTCGGCGTGATGATCCGTGATTACGTCCGGCAGAACCCCGGTGTTCAGGGTGTCATGCTCGCAGGTCATGGTATCATCTGCTGGGCGGACACGGCTGAGAGTTGCTATGAACACACCATCAAACTTATCGCTGACGCGGCAGCTTACCTGAATAAAAAAATGAGTGATGCCCCCGCATTTGGCGGAGAGCGTGTCGCGCCAAACCCTGAACGCAAAGCTATCGCCGCGAAGCTGATGCCGAAATTGCGCGGGATGATGACAGGCGATCGTCCAAAGCTCGCTCACTTCTCCGACGACGAAGAAACGCTCGAATTTGTCGGCTCGACCGATTTCGAAAGACTTGCCGCCCTCGGCACTTCGTGTCCGGACCACTTCCTGCGTACGAAAATCGCACCGCTTACGCTCGATCCATCCAGACTGGATGATGACGCTTATCTGGCGCAGAGACTGTCTGATTATCGGGATGGATATGCCGCCTATTATCAGCGCTGTGCAACGAAAAACGATCCGGCAATGCGAGATGCAAACCCGGTTGTCGTGCTTATCCCTGGCGTTGGTCGCATTACATTCGCCGCCAATAAGGCAACCGCGCGCATCGCCGGCGAGTTTTACGGCAATGCCATTAATGTCATGCGCGGCGCTGAAGCGATTGGCGACTACATCGCCCTCGATGAGCAAGAAGCTTTTGGCATTGAATATTGGGCGCTTGAAGAAGCCAAGCTTCAGCGCATGCCGAAACCTAAACCGCTCGTCGGCAAAATTGCCGTTGTGACAGGCGGCGCTGGGGGTATCGGATCGGCCACCGCCGCACGCCTGATGTCTGAAGGTGCCTGCGTCATGCTTCTGGACCGCGATGAAGGGGCGCTCGAGGCGGCTCAATCTGGATTCGAGGCACGTTTCGGCAAGGACCATATTCGAGCCGCTGTCTGCGATGTCACGAACGAAGATCAGGTCGTTGCAGCTTTCGAAACATGCGCACTCGAGTTTGGCGGATGCGATATCTTTGTCGCCAATGCGGGTATCGCCTCCTCTTCGCCTTTCGAAGACACGTCGGTCGCGCTCTGGGACAAGAATTTCGACGTTCTGTCGAAAGGCTATTTTCTCACAGCACGATCTGCCTTCCTCCTGATGAAACAACAGAAAGAAGGCTCTATCGTCTTTATCGGCTCGAAAAATGCCGTGGCAGCGGCAAAAGGTGCTTCGGCCTATGCCGCCGCGAAAGCCGCCGCCAACCATCTGGCTCGTTGCCTTGCACTTGAAGGGGCACCACACGGAATTCGGGTCAATATCGTAAATCCGGACGCCGTCATCAAAGGCTCAAAGATCTGGGATGGTGACTGGCGAAAAGAACGCGCGAGCGCGCACGGCATTGATACAGGCCTTGAACTGGAAGAGCACTATCGTATGCGATCCATGCTCCAGCGCGATGTCCTTCCGGAAGATATAGCCGAGGGCGTTTATTTCTTCGCGAGCGACATGTCCGCAAAATCGACCGGAAACATGCTCAATGTAGACGCAGGAAATGCCCAGGCCTTCGTCCGATAAGCCTACCATGACATGCTCCAATTCGGCCGAGCCGAACTGAAGCATGTCCAAACGCGTTTGCCACTCCAAGACCCATGTAAGATATCAGCTCATGACAACGAACCTGCCCATCTCTGACGACCTGATCAGCGAACAGAACGCTAGAAAATCCGCTGCGGTATATGAAGATTACGAAGCACTCGGCCGCAAGCTTGAAAGAGAGCAGATTGACATCGATACGATCGCTCAGAAGGTTGCTGAGTTTACCGTTGCCGTTCCGTCCTGGGGGGCAGGTCGCGGCGGTACACGCTTCGCAAAGTTTCCAATCCCGGGCGAGCCGACCAATATTCATGAGAAGCTGGAAGACTGCGCTGTGATCAATCAGCTCTGTCAGGCAACCACGCGTGTCAGCCCGCATTTCCCGTGGGATAAGGTCGATGATTACACTGCTCTTCGGGAGGAGGCTGAAAGCTATGGCCTCGGCTTCGATGCCGTGAATTCCAACACGTTTCAGGACCAGGTCGGCCAGACTCACTCATACGCGACCGGCTCCCTGTCATCGACCGACGCGGCAACACGCGCACAGGCGGTCGAGCACAATATCGAGTGTATTGAAATCGGCCAGAAACTGGGTTCAACCGACCTGACGGTCTGGGTTGGGGATGGCACGAACTTTCCTGGTCAGCAGGATCTTGGTCGATCTCTGGATCGGTATCTTGAGGCAGCCGCCGGGGTTTATGCCGCCCTGCCCGATAACTGGCGCATGCTGCTTGAGCACAAAATGTTCGAGCCTGCATTCTACTCGTCTGTCATCTCGGACTGGGGCTCCTCTATCCTGGCCGCGCAAACGCTGGGTGAGAAATGTAAATGCCTTGTCGATCTCGGTCACCACGCCCCGAATGTGAACATTGAACAGATCGTGGCGCGCCTTCACCGCTTCGGAAAACTAGGCGGCTTCCACTTCAACGACTCCAAATACGGCGATGATGATCTCGACTCAGGCTCGATAGACCCGCACCAACTTTTCCTCGTCTTCAACGAGTTGGTGGAGGCTGAGGCCAATCCGCGCGACGGCTTCAATCCTGCCTATATGATCGACCAGTCTCATAATGTGACCGACCCGATTGAGTCGATGATGTCGTCTGCCGACGCGATACTGTCAGCTTATACCAAAGCGCTTCTGATCGACCGCTCAGCCCTGCACGCCTATCAGGAAGCGAATGACACCATGATGGCGTTTCAGACGCTACGCTCAGCCTATAAGACCGATGTGTCCCCTATTCTCGCAAAGGTTCGAATGGATAAAGGCGGCGCGATCGACATGATCGCGGCCTATCGGACCTCAGGCTATCGCAATCGCAAAGCCCAGGAGCGCAAATCCGTTGGCCTGGGCTCCGGAATTGTGTGATCAAATCTGATTGATTTTTAGCGGTGGGATAACAGTATCGTTTTCACGCATACATGCCGAACGCGAAAAAATCATTCTGCCGATCCTCGCCGGAAAGGAATTCGTTTCCTTCCGGGAGATTGAAGAGTCTCTGGATGGCTCTCCAGCAACAATCCGACGCGATCTTGAACGGCTGGACTCAGAAGAAAAAATACACGCGTGCGGGGTGGGCGAAGGCCAATCATGAAGACCATAGCGCAGAACACCCCGGAGGCATCCGCCTGCGACGCACACCATTTGACGTAAACCCGCAGCACCGATGAGAAGAAAGCGATCGGATCGGAGGCCGCACAGCTAAGTGAGGCCGGCGAAGGGGTAATGATTGACGGTGGCTCAACCACCTTTCAGATGTGTTCATCGCTTGCTGGCCTGAACCTCCAGGTGCTCACGAACTCGCTCCACATTGTTCATGCCTTGTCAAACCAGCCAGGCACGCGCGCGCTCATTCCCGGGGGCGCCGTATTAAAAATATAGTCTTGCCCATGCCTGAATGGCTCGCTTTCGCTAGCGGAGTATCTCGATCACCACTTCGCCCATAATACCCACGGCGCTGAGCTCATTTTCGTGCTGGGCCATGTAATCTAGTCGCTCGTCTCCGGCCAGATAATCACCAACCATGGCATTTCTGAGCGGCGGCTGAACTGTAATCTCCAGAGTGTTGTCACCCGGCTGGATTGCCTCGGTCAGATCGAGCCGGAAAGGCGGGAAGCTGGCGGATCCTACTTCAGTACCGTTGACTTGAACCGTGGCCACACCGGCAACGGATTCCAGATTGAGAACGTAGCCACATTCACACGCTTTGGCCGGGAATTCAGCGGTGTAGGTGATCGGTCCGTGAGCATGCCCGAACGCTTCGGCTTCACGAAGGTCCGGCAAAGTATCGGACACTGTCATGGAATTCTCAGCTGAAGTGATCTCCCAGTCTTTCAGCACAATGGATTCAGAAGTCGTCGGCATCAGTGGTGAAAGAGCGTCCTCGAGCGGAACGGGCGAATTGATCAGAAAACCGGTTTCAAAGCCGTCGAGTGATAGCGTCAGCGCACCTTCAGCCTCCAACTGGAGCTCTGAGAGACGTCTGGCTGCCGGGTCGAACCAGTAGATGAATTCGGCAGGGTCGCTCAACGTCAGAACAGGGGACTGGCTTTCTGCAGACTGATTGAAGAGGAAATGGATCTCCTGACCCTTCTCTAAAAGGCGCGTATAGCGACGAACGTCATCAGCGCCATTGAGCGCAAGACGGGACCAGAGCTGTGAAACCAGCTCCTCCGCGCTATCAAACTGCCGCCCTTTCGCAAGCTCAGCCGTCTGCTCCGCGATCCACCGATCATTCTGCTCATGATTTAGAAAGCCGGGCTGCTGCTCGGGCAAATCGCGCCAGAAGAACAGCCTGGCTTCGGCACCGCCCCACTCTGTCAGCGCCTCGATGGAATCTCGCTTGATGGAAGGTGGCGCGGCGATGATGACCTGCGCGTGGTTGCCTGCCAGTTCATCGATTCGCGTCAGACTGTCATCATTGATCCAGGTCCAAGTGATGCCTGCATCATTGAGCCCATCGATCAAAGGCTTGACCTCTTCCAGCCATTTCAGCCGGAAGTCCTTGCGCTCTTCCGCGCTCATTTCCGGCAACTTCACGAGCGGAATTTCCATGACAGGCTCATGCGCGCGCGGCGGCTCGCCTGGCATGCGGCCCATGAAGAGGAACTCCTCTTCATAGAGCGTGGATTCCTCAATCTGATGCGGGAAGCCGAGAAACGGATAGTAGATAAAGACGTCTGAGGACTGCCGACCGGACTGCAACAGAGACTGAGCAGCGGTAAGATAGTCGTTCAGTGCCGGCAACACCTGCCAGATCGGCGACGTCGGCCCATAATTGCCTGCAAAATTGCTGTCATTCTGGGGACCTGCGAAGGGATACCAGTCCAGTTCGCCGAAATAGTCCTCATAGGCTTTCCCTTCAGGCCTGTAAGGAATGCCGTGATAAATAATCTGATTGATGCCAGACACGAACAGCTTGTCTGCGGCCAGCTTCAGCTGGGCCGGGCTGACACCATAAGCGAGCTTGTACCAGACAAATGACTCCGCCGAGATGACCCGCCGATCGTAGAGATCGCCCGAGGCACTCGCCATTTTCAAAACGGTCTCTCCGCCGCCCGCGAAAAGCTGCTCGCTTTCCGGCATGGTGTTTTGCCCCATGGCTTTGATGACATCAAAATCCGCACCATAGGACTGACCTTTAGATACGAGACCGCGCGATTCCGCCCAGTCTGCGCTCGTCTCCACAAACCGTTCAATGATCAGGTCAGAAACTGTCTCCTGATAGTCATGGCGAATGCGATCGTCGAATTCGGTGAGGAAGAAGTCGTCCGCAGGCCGATGCCGCATGGTTTCCGTGATGAAGAAGTTGTCGCGTGCTGGGCGGAAGATCACGGGCAGGTAGGGCTCAAGATCATACCCGCGGCGCTGGCGGAAGGCCTCCAGAATGTCGGCCGACCCAAAGCGAGATACCTTGAACTCCAGACTGTCATTGAAGAAGCCTTTGAGCGGATCGCCATAATATTCAGGTAAGCCGGTGCGCTCGCCGAAGGCATACGCATAGTGGCCTTTGACAATGCTGGCATCCAGATGATCTATTACAAATCCTGACCGCTCTGAAGCGATAAGCGTCGGTGCTTCTCCGGAAGGCTGAATATAGGTTGCGATGATCTGCCAGTCGCCCTCTGGAGCGTCCCAGAGAAGCTTGCCGTCTTTCACCTTGTCTGTGAGCACCAAAATCGAATTCGGGTCGAGATGGACGGTGTCGGTTGCGTCCATAGGATTTGCGGCGCGTTTGCCGAATAACGGTTTGCCCGCCGTGACTGAAAGCAGTTGTCGATGTTCTGAAACGAAGTTGGTGAGATCAAAGCACATCATCGTCTCACCCAGAGCCATAATGTAGTCGTTATAGCTCGGCTCGGGTTGTGGCAGAGTGAGATCAAGGGATTTGCCGCCCGTTACCCGCACGTCAGCAAACCGGACTTCCTTCATGCCCTCTTCGACGGGCACTTCCGGTCCACCAGCTGGCCAGCCGCTGAGATGGTTCAGATAAACCTGCATGTCGGCAGAACGAGCGCAGGCCATCACCTGCCCGAGCATCTGATGGTATTCGTCAGACCCGAAAGAGTTGATGCGCGCCTGTGTTGCTTCGTCTTCAATGAACATCAATCCGGCATTGAAAGATTGAATTTCGACGCCGCCAAACCCCATGGATGCGAGCTGTTCCAGTTGAGCACATGCACGCTCAGCACTGACGTCTCCGCCAGGCCACCACCAACGCGTCCAGGGGCGCGCTGCTCCGCCTTCAATGAGCGAAGAAATCGATGAGAGTGTTGCCGGGCTGTTGAGATCGACCTGACCTGAATCAGGCTGTTCAGCTTTGGAATAGCTCACAAGTGAGGGCACGTCGTTTTCAGGTTCTGCGGGGACCATGGCCTCCCGGATCTGCGAATAGCCCCAGAAAAGCCCTCCCCCTGCAAGCAGCAATGCAATGACAAAAAGCCCACACAGACCAAGCAGCCCCCATTTGATGATCTTCATGATTGCTGCTCCCTACCCTTTGTTTTCACGGTGCCCGGGATCTGCCCTTGAGACAGCGCCTTCAGGTCTTCTTGTGTGATTGGTCGATACGTTCCGGAATTGGGATCCGAGATCAGAACATCTTCATTGCCATTTGAAGGCTGGAAACCCTGTTGCTGGACCTCGGTTTTGCGGATCTTCATCGTGCCGGTGAGAACCTGATCGCTCATCAACCGCAAGAAGGCCGGGCGCGCATAGGCAGGAAGCGCGCCTTCTACATGACGATAAAAAGCCGATGGGTCGAAACCGGATTTCACGCATATGGCAGCCATGCCAGCGCGCCCCTCATTACCAGGAACCTCGACGCCGTAAACAGCGCCGACTTCCACATCATCAAAGGCATTGACCACCAGCTCGACTTCGCCGGTCGAGACATTTTCTGACTTCCAGCGGAATGTGTCACCCATGCGGTCTACGAAATAGAAATAGCCGTCATGATCGCGTTTCATAAGGTCGCCAGACCGGAACCAGGCATCGCCTTCCTCAAACACGTTTCGCAGGACCTTTTTTTTCCGTTGCCTGCTTGTCGTTATAGCCATCAAATCGCCAGCGCGCGTCGTTCAGGAGAATCTGACCAATCGCTTCGCCCGGCTCACACGGTTCGGCTTCGATACACAAACCGTCAGGTGTACGCCGCGCTGTTCCAGTTTCGAGATCGATTGCCACGATCCGAACAGGCATTCGGTTTCTTATCAGTGGCGGAACACGACCAACCGCTCCGGCTCGCGAGTCCAGATTGAGAAGCGAAATATTGCCTTCGGTCGAGCCGTAAAATTCCACGATTTGCGGAATTCCCGTACGCGCCTGAAGCTTCTCCCAGACATCTTTACGCAGTCCGTTTCCAAAAATGCAACGGACCGAATGCTGGCGCTCTAGATCTGATGGCGGTTGATTGATCAGATATCGGCAGACCTCACCAACATAGACAAACATGGTCACGCCGTGTTCAGAGACATCGCTCCAGAATGCGCTTGCCGAGAATTTCCGCTTCAGAACGATGGCAGCTCCGCTGAGCAGCGCGACGCCAACTCCGCATAAGCCGGTGGTACCATGATAAAGCGGCAGCGTTTCATAGACGCGGTCGCGCGGTGAAACACGCGTCGGCTTGATCAGCGCCGACATCATGATGAGGCATCGGGAATGGCTCATCCGCGCAGCCTTAGGCAGTCCAGTCGTGCCGGATGTGTAGATAAGGAGCGCCACATCCTTGCCGCGCAAATGGGATCTTTTCTCTCGCTTCGGGCGCTCAGAGGAAAGCAGAGAAAGCGCCTCTTCGGAAAGCCCAGCCTGACCGAGGACATGCACAGACAAACTGCCGCCCTCCTCAGCCTGCGCCTGCTGCAGAGGCTCGGCCAGCTCAGGACAGGTCAGCACATGCTGCGCCTCGGCGCTTTTGATGCAATGCATCAGCCCTTTTCCAGAGAGGTTTGAGTTAATGAGCGCAACAGTTACGCCAAGCTTGGAGAGGCCGAACCATATGCTGACGAGGTCCGGCCGATTGTCCAGAAACACTGCGACGGTATCTCCGGCTGAAAGGCCGTGTGCTTCTGCCCAGTGGGCAAATCTATTGGCCTGCTGATCCAGCTCGCCATAGGTGAGTGTCTGACCTTCAAAAATAAACGCCGTGTTCTTGGCGAAGCGGTCGACGCTGGCTTCCAGCTCATCCGGGATGAGTATTGAAGCATCCGGTTTGAAACGGCCTGTTCGCTTTTCCACATCGCGAAGACCAAGAATGTAACGAATGTCGCTTTTGATACGCTGAGTGAGCGAAAGCCGATTTATCATTCTTCTCTCCCATTTGCCGTCTGCCCGATGCCCCGGCGACCATGCTTCCATCTGGCGCCTCCGCCAGCCCAGCCCCTTGCATGAGCTCTTGGAATTAGCGAAGAATACTTTCCATATGGAATTTTTATTGTGTTCTAAACGCTGTTTTCTCCTCTGTCCACCGATGGCATTCGAAAGCCCTCCGTATTCTGCGCTCTCCTGACGCCAAACTTCTGAGTGACCTCTCAGTAAGCGTGTTCTGGTCTGGAGTTGTGCTTCAGAAGCCGTGTTTTCGCGTTTGAAATGAATAACTCTTCACACACTTAGCAATACCAGACCCGCGGCTTTCAGCATGCATCTCCTTGATCTTTGCGGATCGGTGTGCATTTATAATTCCAATTGGAATTTTTATAAGATAAAATCCGGGAAGGAAAATCCAGTGATCGACAAGCCTTGGGGGATCTCCTGCCTGGCGGCCTTTCTGCTGCTCTCGTCAGCATGCAGCTCCGCCTCCGAAAATGATCTGGAATATGTCGCGAGCCCTGACACGCTGCGTGTGATCGAACAGGGCGAGTTGAGCGGCGTCCTGAACACGCGCAACAAGGCAAGAGCCTGGTTTGGTATTCCTTACGCACAGCCGCCGGTTGGCGATCTTCGCTGGCGCGCCCCGCGACCTGCTCAACCTTTCGACGATGTATTCGTGGCCGACACTGTGGACCACGCCTGCGTCCAGTTGAACGAGCCGGCCATTCTCCCAGGCAAGGCCGGCGCTTTGGTCGGTAGTGAAGACTGCCTCTACCTGTATATCTGGGCGCCTTCTCAGGAAAGCGAAACGCCTTATCCGGTGATGGTCTGGGTTCATGGCGGCGGGAATGTCAGCGGGTTCGCCGGACAGCTAGACTTCAGCCGTCTGGCCGCCCGTGAAAATGTGATTGTTGTCGCGCTGAACTATCGGCTTGGACCTATGGGGTGGTTCAGCAACGACTCGCTGAGAGCAACGGCGCAAAGCGACCTCGACCAGTCAGCAAACTTTGGCCTGCTCGACCTGATTGAAGGGCTTAAGTGGGTGCGGTCGAATATTTCCGCCTTTGGAGGTGATGAAAGCCGACTCACTATCTTCGGAGAGTCCGCAGGCGGATTTAATATCTCTTCGCTTATGACGTCGCCCTTGTCTGAAGGCCTGTTCGACGCCGCCATCATTCAAAGCGCTGGTTTTAACTCATTCACGTTGAAAGAAGCCGAAATTGGGCCCGAAACCGAAGAAAAACGACGCGGCGCTTCGTCAGGTGAAGCGATTGCCGCACTCACAAAGCAAGGAGCATTGCCGAGCGCAGACGAAACCTCGACGGATGCAATGGCTGCAGCACTAAGAAAGGTGCCGACACAAACAATCTACGACGTGTACCGGAGACTCACCGAATCCGACGTTGTTGCTGATCAGATCAGCAATATCGACAACACTGCCGATGGGATTGTGCTGCCCATACCAGATGACAGCGCCGGCTCAGACCGCGCGCTGATTGCCAGCCGCGATATCCCGCTCATCATCGGGACTAATCGTGATGAGGCGCGCGTGGCATCAATGGAAAATCCCGTATTCACGAATAAGCGGCTGGGCGTTCTGTTTCGACCGAAGAACCGTGACACCTACATCGCAGCGGGAGAATACCCTTCTCGTCTCTGGGCATCATTGGGCGTCCAACGCGTCGCGGACATTCGCGAAGATGCGGGGGTGGCCCCCACATTCACCTATCGTCTCGACTGGGATGAGCAGGGGAAGTTCATGTTCTCTGACTTCTCACTGCTGATCGGTGCGCTCCACAGCATAGACCTGAACTTCATATCGGGCGATTTCCGCCTGTCATTCCTCGACGATAAGGCCTTCTTCAAGCCCGAAACCGAAGAAACACGCAGGACGCTCTCCCATCAGATGATGAGCTATTGGGCGAGTTTCGCGCGCACTGGCTCGCCAAATGTCAGCTCAGATTCATCGCTACCGCAATGGCCGGCATGGTCTCAGGGCGAAAAAACACTCGTCATGGACACCGAGACCGATGGCGGTTTGCGAGCCATGCCGCTCAAAGAATCTGTCGATGAACTCATTCAGGACTTCGTCGCCGATGAGCGCTTTTCCACTGACGAAGAGCGATGCGAAACGGCGGGCGTCATGACCATGATTGCGCTGTCTCAAAACTATCCGACGGCACACTTCGAAGACCTGTCTGCCCGGTTCTGCAAATCATAAAGGACGCAAATCGTATCTGCCCCCCCCTCTTCCTCCCAAGACTGTAGCCGTTTCGAAGGTGCTTAGCGCCTTTCGAAACGGCTTCTTTTTTCAGGAAATTTAACGACATATGACACCGCTGACGACATCTGCAGTGCAATCTGAAAACGAGCCGCTCGACGTTCTGATCATCGGCGCCGGCGTCTCCGGCATCGGATGCGCATGCTATCTGAAAATGAATCATCCTGATCGTAACTGGAGAATTCTTGAGGCCAGGGACCGCATAGGCGGAACCTGGGATCTGTTCAAATATCCGGGCATACGCTCAGACTCCGACCTCTATACCTTCTCATATGAGTTCAAACCGTGGTCGAGCCCGAACTCCATCGCACCTGCCGATGAAATTCTGACTTATCTCGATGAGACGGTCGAAGAGTACGACCTGAATGGACAAATCGATTTCAATCGAAAAGTCGTGACAGCTGACTGGAACTCCGGCTCAGGTCTGTGGACCATTTCAGTCGAAAATACCGAAACCGGCGAGACTGAGATCATCACATCGAGATGGCTTTTTGGTGCGGCCGGCTACTACAATTATGACGAAGGCTTTCGACCAAAATTCGCCGATGAAGAGAGCTTTCAAGGCGAGATCATCCATCCTCAATTCTGGCCGGAAGATTTCAGCTATGCGGACAAAAAGATCGCCGTGATCGGAAGTGGGGCAACAGCGGTAACAATCGTCCCATCCATGACCGATAAGGCCAAACACGTCGTACAGATCCAACGTACGCCATCTTACATCGTCCCAAGACCGAAACAGGATAAGCTGGCGCTGTCCCTCCAGAAATGGCTTCCGGCCAGTACAGTTCATGCCCTCATCCGATGGAAAAACATTCGCGTGCAGCGCCTATTCTACCTCTATTGTCAGACATTCCCTGATCACGCCCGCAAAAACATAATGCGGATGAACAAACGGCATTTGCCAGAGGACTTTCCGGCCGAGACACATTTTAACCCGCCCTACAATCCTTGGGACCAACGCCTCTGCGCCGTCCCAGACGCCGATTTCTTCTCAGATATACGGAAGAACAAGGTCTCGCTGGTGACGGGCCATATCGAAAGGTTTACGCCAGCAGGCGTACAGATGACCTCTGGAGAACATGTGGACGCCGATGCGATCATCGTCGCGACGGGCCTTAAACTTCAGATGTTTGGCGGCGTTAAGCTGACCCTTGATGGCGAGCCGGTCACAGTCTCTGAGCGACTGGTCTATCGTGGCATGATGCTGGATGGTGTTCCAAATTTCTGCTTTGCCCAAGGCTATACGAATTCCTCCTGGACGTTGAAAGTCGGCCTGGTCTGTCAGCATTTCTGCGACCTTCTTGCGGATATGGACGAGCGTGGAGCCACCGTCTGCACCCCTCTCAAACCGGAAGGCATGGATGAAGACCGTCCCCTTCTCGATTTCGACGCGGGTTATGTGAAGCGGGCGGCCAGCATATTGCCGAAGCAAGGCCCAGCCTTCCCCTGGGAAATGAATTCCAGCTTCCCGGCCGACAAACACGCTTTCCAGTCGCGTCATGTTATTCAGCCTGAGCTCAAGCTGACTAATCCCGATCAAAAGATCGCAAACGCAGGATAATCCGCGCCATGAAACAGAAATTCGCAGACAAGGTTTGCGTCGTGACCGGCGCCGCGAGCGGCATCGGCCGCGAACTGGCGATATGCCTTGCTGAACAAGGTGCACGGCTTGCCATTTCAGACGTCAACGAAGCTGGATTGGCGGAGACGGTCGAACTGCTAAAGCCGATGGGTGTAGACGTTCACAGCTGCCGCCTGGACGTAGCCGATAAGCGCGCGGTCTACGCTTATCCGAACATACTGCTCCAGCACTTCAGCCGCGTGGATCAGCTCTATAACAATGCGGGCATTTCTGGGGGAGGCCGATCAATTGCCGAGACGCCAGACTCTGTGATTGATCGCGTGATGGACATCAATCTGAACAGCGTACTGCATATGTCACGTGCCTTCCTGCCGCACCTGACATCTGAAAGCGGTAGCGTGCTGGTGAACATTTCCAGTCTGAACGGCTTTCTGGCCCAACCAAACATCGCGATTTATTGCACGACAAAATTTGCAGTGCGTGGCCTCACTGAAGCCATGCGAGCGGACGCGCTGATGCGCGGCGAGGATATTCAGATTGTTGTCGTTCATCCGGGCGGCGTGAAAACCAATATCGCCAATGCAAAGCCAGGCGATGCCGAACTGTCGTCCGCCAGAGAAAGAGAACAGGCTGAAAAGCTTCGGAAAATGTATCAGGAGAAATTCCTGACCTATCCCGCGAGAGATGCGGCGATGGACATTCTGAATGGTGTAGCGAAGGGCAAAACCCGAATTGTTGTGACACCACATGCCAAGCGGCTGGATTATCTGGTTCGCTTCCTGCCGACGTCTTACATAAAACTGGTTGTACAATCCATGCAGCGCATGTCTCGCAAAGCGGGCTAGCGCCGCAACCCGCCTTTCTGGCCGTCCACGGCACTAAGTTTACTGAACGATCATCAGCTCCAACACACCTCCAGACACGAGCTGTTGGGCGCTCTGAACCGTTGCGATCTCGCTCCAGAGACCCGCCTTGTTGGGGTGTGCAGGAAAGGCTGGGAAGTTCGAAGAGGAGATTTCCAGACGGAGCCTCGAACCTGGCTTCAGCACCCAATCAATGGGCGCAAGTTGCAAGCTGATATCAGCAGCTTCTGGCCCCACAGCGCCGAGCGCACTCAATGTCGCGATATCATCACGAATGTTCCAGACCCGCCCATCGGCGAAGACCTCTGACAGCTTCACAGTAAAGGCTGTGTCCGGCGCGGAGGTGGAGATCAAAAGATCAACCTTTATATCGCCAGCGATGTGAAGACCGTTCTCAAAAACTGCCGATTTGAAACTGAGAACGTCGTCACGTGAGCAGACGCTATCGCCCTGCTCAGCGACAGCGGACGGCGCGAAGTTGGGATTGAGCATGAAAGCTCCCCCCAAGGTCCGCACAGGAGATTCCGGATCGTACGTGTATCGCGCAGGCGGCTCATCAGCTGGAGCCGGGCCCGTCGCGAGCACGCCGCCGCATGTGCTTGCATCAGAAAAGTTGGTCAGATGAAGAGATAGCGCTTCGCCATCTTTTGGTGGCCAGACATTGCCGGACTTCCAGTCGTCTGCACCATTCTCGTAATAAATCACGCGTTTCGACAAGGAATCCGAGAGAGCCTCTCCTTTAAGATGGTGATTGAGCCAGGACAATGTGGTGGCAAATTCAGTGAAACCGATATCCTCATAGTTCAGGTCAGTCGTCAGACCGGAATGCTGTCCCGGCTGGATCAAGAGCAGACTGCGATCCCGGCTGGGAAGTTCTTCAAACTTCTCGAGCGTGCCTTCCAGAAAGAAGTCATGCCACCTGGCAACCCACAACACCGGCACGTCCACCGA
>CETS01071828.1_pt1 | contig 24746 bp, 23 predicted proteins | sample 356391 | NCBI WGS metagenome assembly CETS01 (sample SAMEA2622673, study PRJEB7988) | marine metagenome | isolation source: saline water (ENVO:00002010), including
CTGCTACCAAGCGATCGATAAAGTATCGACAAAGCGGCAATTAGGTACACCAGGCTCGCCGGGGCCCACATGACGATGCCCGCGATCTGCTGATCCTCCATCGGCGAGAGACCCCAGGACTGCGTCGTCAGCCAATGCGGAGCAAAGTAGGCTCGGTGCGCAAATGTCAACAATGCACCGAGTGCACCCATCGCGACCATCGTTGCGAGCAACGCCGTCGCGGCCGCGGGTGCTGGCGATCGAATGACCTTTATCCACCAAATCGCAGCCGTGGCGACGATGCTGATCTGCATAAGCCAGAAAATGCCGTCGCTGCTCATGGCGCTCTCGTACAGGAGGGGCGCATGCCACAGCCAGAATGTGAGGCCATGGACCGCTGTCCAGACAGTCAAGGTACCGGGAATTTCGGTTTCCTCGGCCCGGAAGGCGGCAACGATCAAGGGGGCGAGCAAAGTGGCCAGTATAACGTCGTGAACGATGCGCACTGTAAACAGAGCTGAACCGAGAGCGCAGAAAGGGCTGATGTAGAGCAAGCTGAACACGACCGCGGCTGTGTATGTCGGCTTTGCTCTAACTCTGTCGCGTTTCCAATAGGCGAGCCCCGCGAAGACCACCAAACACGCCAACATTTCTGGCGCGAAATTCCAATGGGTCAGCCAGACCCCCGGGCTTGGGGCCGCACCGCAATAGGGCAACCAGTGGTTCAGGATTCTCTCCAATCCTAGAGTACCTAGACAACGTACTAATTGATCGGACAGAGCATGGTGCCCGAAATTCTTTACCTAGGGAGGATCGATCAGCCCTTGTTCCCAAACTTGAGCATGCCACACGCAGTGGACGAGGCTGACTCCTCAACGCATGCGCGATCCCCATGATCTATGGCTGATCGATCTCGTACGATGTGGTGAGGCAACCAGCCTGACTCTATACCGTCAGTCGCCCTTGTGCTCGGGCTTACCCTTTCGCTTGGTGCTGGCGAGATCCTCAAGCTCACTCTCGGTCATGGAATCATACATTTCCTTTGACGCGCCCTGAAGGTCGCTCTTGTTGGTGTCGCCACGCTTGGCGCTAAGTGCTGCCCCTGCCGCCTTTTGCTGCGCTTTTGATTTTGCTGGCAATGTGATTACTCCTTGGTTGTCAGCTTCCGACTATGATTCCGCCGTTAGGGTGCAACACCTGCCCCGACATATAGCTTGAATCCTCACATGCGAGGAAAAGGAAGGCGGGCGCCACCTCGTTGGGTTGGCCGGGTCGGCCCATCGGGGTGTTCTTGCCGAAGTCGTCTATATCCTCAGGAGGCTGCCCTCCGCAGGGGTTCAACGGGGTCCAGATCGGGCCGGGCGCGACTGCATTTACACGAATGCCGTTGGCCACCAAGTTTTCCGAAAGAGAGCGGGTGAAGGCCGTAATCGCACCCTTGGTGCTCGAATAGTCGAGCAGATTGTCCGAGCCCTTGTACATCGTCACGCTGGTGCAATTAATGATAGCGCTGCCTTCACCAAGGTGCGGTAGCGCGGCCTGGACCAAGAAGAACATCGAATAAATGTTCGTCTGGAATGTCCTGCGCAGTTGCTCTTCAGTAATATCTGTCGCGTTGTCATCGGGATGCTGCTCACCCGCATTGTTCACGAGGACATCCAGCTTACCGAAGTGTTCGACGGTTCGGCCTACCGCCTCGTCTGCGAAATCGCGACACCCCAAATCGCCTTGCAGACAAAGCCCTTTGCGACCCTCGCCCTCTATAATCGACAAAGTGTGCGCTGCATCTTTTCGTTCTTCATCTGCGTAATAGACTATCGCAACGTCTGCCCCTTCGCGCGCAAAGAGGACTGCTACCGCCCTACCAATACCGCTGTCACCTCCGGTAACCAGGGCGACTTTGCCCTCTAAGCGGCCCGAACCGGGATAACGTGGCCGCCAATCTGGCTTGCTGTCCATCTCCTCTTCGGAGCCAGGCATGCGCGGCTCTTCGTTGATGTCTGGGTGGAAATTCTCAGTATTGGTCATTTGGAGGGCGCCCCTAAATTGCATAAGCTCGGCCAGAAGGACCGCAAATTGCAAATGCCCGCCTCCTCCGACATGTTTCGGGTATGGTGCCAAGTGTGTGAAATTGACGACAAAATGCAGGAGGTAGCCACCCGCGACCTTCATCCTGGTGCATAGCGTGGCATTCGGTCACGCGGGTTCAAACTTGATCTTTCTCAATCTATTCGAAGAAACAAAATGGCTCGCCGTGCGCTGAATCCGACGCAACGGAGAACCATGATGGCAGCGCGCGCATATTGGCAGGGACAGATTAGGCTCGCCCTCGTTTCAATCCCGGTGGAAATCTACACCGCGACCAAGTCGGGCGCAAAAATCAGCTTCAACCAGATCCACGAGCCAAGCGGAAAGCGTATCTCATACGAAAAGTTCGTTCCCGGCATTGGCCCGGTCGATCGCGACGAAATCATTCGCGGTTACGAGGTTTCCAAGGGCAACTACGTCCTGCTCGAGGATGCGGAAATCGAGGCGGTCAAAATCGAGAGCAAGCGCACGCTCGAACTCGTCCAGTTTGTCGACACATGCGAAATCGACCCGCTGTATTATGACAAGCCCTATTACGTCGCCCCTCAGGACGAACTGGCAGAAGAAGCGTTCATCGTTCTGCGCGAGGCGCTGCGAAAAGCGAAAAAGGTCGCGCTCGGTCAGCTTTCGATGCGCGGCAGCGAAAAGCTGGTTGCGATCAAGCCTTGTGGCAAAGGATTGCTGCTGGAAACGCTGCGCTACGCCGACGAAGTTCGCAGGGGTCAGTCGTTCTTCGCCGAAATTGAGGACGCCAAGCCCAAAAAGGAGCTGCTCGACCTTGCGACCACGCTCATCGAGCAAAAGAGTGCACCTTTTGATGCGAGCGAGTTCGAGGACCGCTATGTCGAGGCGTTGCGTAAGCTGATCGACAAGAAGGCCAAGTCGAAAAGCAAAAAGGCCATCCTCGAGGACGTCGACGAACCGGGGGATGCAAGCGGCTCCAACGTTATCGACCTTATGGCGGCGCTGAAGAAATCCGTCGGTGGGAAGAAGGCTCCCGCGAAATCGGCCTCGAAGCGCAAGAAGAGCGCTTGAACTCATGGAGCTCAACGACCCTGTCCTCGTGCACTGGCTCGATTGGGACCTGCTGTCGCGGTTAGGTATTGCTGCAGTGCTCGGCCTTCTTCTCGGCCTGGATCGCGAACTGCGAGGCCATGCCGCTGGCATGCGAACCCACGGGCTTATCTGCTTTTCCGCCGCTGCGATGACTGTCTCGATCCTTGCGCTTTACACCGATCTCGGGGGCGAGCGCATGGACCCGTTGCGTGTCTATGAGGCAGCAGGCGCATTCATCGGCATCATTGGTGCCGGGTTGATAGTCTTCAGCAAAGGGCAGGTACACAACCTCACGACTGCCGCACACCTGTGGCTCGCCGCGGTGGTCGGGATCGCCTGCGGTGCAGCTCAATGGCCACTTGTCGCCATCGCGGCGGCCATAAGTCTTGTGATGCTCACACTTCTGCGACTGATCGAACCCAAGGATCGAGACCGCCGGCTGGACGATGCATCAGGCGACGAAGAGGAGCAAAGGTGAGCAAGCGCTCAAATACCCTGTCCGAATACAACGCGAAGCGCGATTTCGCGAAGACGCCAGAACCTTCCGGCAAAACGCAGAGTAGCGAATCCGGCAACCTCTTCATCGTCCAAAAGCACGATGCAACCCGGCTCCACTGGGACCTGCGGCTCGAAGTCGACGGCGTGCTCAAAAGCTGGGCGGTGACCAAGGGGCCTTCACCAGACCCCGATATAAAACGGCTAGCTGTTCGGACTGAGGATCACCCCATGTCTTACGCCGAGTTCGAAGGAACCATACCCCGAGGCGAATATGGGGGCGGGACAGTCATGCTGTGGGACCGCGGCACCTGGTCGCCAATCGAAGGCAAGTCGGCCAAGGATCTCGAGAAGGGGCATTTGCACTTCACGCTCGAAGGCGAGCGCATGAAGGGTGCATGGCTCCTCATCAAGCTGAAGCAAAAGCCGGGAGAGAAGCGGGAAAATTGGCTCCTTCGCAAGCTGCAGGATAAGCACGCCGAAAAAGGCGATCCTTTGGTCGAACGTGCATTGACCAGCGTGCTCACTGGGCGCTCGATGGCCGAGATCGCTGCAGGCAAGGCCGGCGAGTACTCCCTCGCCGGCAAGAAGGATGATGCCTTTTTCGCGCAGATGGAGAAGGCATCCTTGCGCAATGCGAAGAAAGCGAAGCCGCAGAAGCGAAGCGCCGCGCCGCTGCCGAAGTTCCGTAAGCCACAGCTTGCCACGCTGGTTGACGATGTTCCGGCCGGTAACCGGTGGATGCACGAGATAAAGTTTGATGGCTATCGCGCGATGATTGCCGCGAAAGGCAATATGGTGCGGATCTATACCCGCAACGGGAAAGATTGGACTGAAAAATTCGGACCGCTCGTCGAGGCGATCGCCGCGCTGAACTTGCCCGCATGCCTGATCGACGGTGAGATCGTAGCTACAGATGCGGAAGGCAATCCGGACTTCTCTACCCTGCAGGGCGTGCTGAAGCGCGGTCATGGCGCGGAGGGTAAGGACGATGCGCTGCAACTCCATGCGTTCGATCTCATCGAGTTGGCGGGCGAGGATCTCAAAGCACTGCCCAACATCGAGCGCAAAGAACGGCTCGAAGCGAAGCTGTCGACCGCAGAACCGCCGATTTTCCTTGCCGATCATGTCATAGGCGCGGGCGAGAAGCTGTTCGAGGCCCTGTGCGCTGCGAGGCAGGAAGGGATCATCTCGAAGAAGATGGATGCCCCATATCGCCATGCCCGCAGCAAGGCGTGGGTGAAGGTCAAGTGCACGCTGCGGCAGGAATTCGTGATCGTCGGCTGGAAAAGGTCATCGGCCAAGGGACGCCCCTTCGCCTCGCTTCTGATGGCCCAGCACGAAGGCGGAGAATTGGTCTACAAGGGCAATGTCGGCACTGGATTTGCCGGTGACGACTTCGACGAGCTCGGGCCGAAGCTCGACCGACTTGAGCGAAAAACCCCTGCTGTGGAGGTCAACAAATCCAGCGCACGCGGTGTTACCTGGGTCACGCCGAAACTGGTCGCCGAAGTCGCATTTGCGGAACTCACCGCCGACGGCAATATTAGGCACGGTAGCTATCTCGGCCTGCGTCGTGACAAGGCTGCCAAGGCGGTTAAGCCGGAGAAAGCCACCCGCGCACCTGAACCTGAGAAGGGAGTGGAAATCTCCAGCCGGGATCGGGTGGTATTTCCCGACAGCGGCCAGACCAAGGGCGATCTTGCCGATTATTATGCAGCGGTTGCAGATATCATGCTGCCCTTCGCTGGGCACCGACCGGTCAGTCTCGTCCGGTGCCCCCAAGGCCGAGCCCGCAAATGCTTTTTCCAGAAGCATGACAGTGGCGCGTTTGGTGACGCCGTCCATCACGTTCCAATCCGCGAGAAAGGCGGCGGGACCGAGGATTACCTTTATGTCGAGGACGCACCCGGAATACTGCAATGCGTCCAGATGGGCACGATCGAGTTCCACGCTTGGGCCTCGCGCAGCGATGCGGTCGAGAAGCCAGACCGAATGATTTTCGACCTCGACCCGGACGAGGGGTTGGACTTCGAGGACGTGAAACAAGCAGCGCGCGATATCCGCGATCGGTTGGCGGACCTTGGGCTGGCGAGCTTCGCCATGCTCTCGGGTGGAAAGGGAGTGCACGTCATCGTGCCGCTGACGCCGGGCCACACGTGGGATGTGCACAAGGATTTTGCCCGCCGCTTTGCCGAAGCGCTTTCACTGGCCGAACCGGAACGCTTCACGGCGATAATGAGCAAGGCCAAGCGCAAAGGCAGAATCTTCATCGACTGGCTGCGCAGCCAGCGTGGAAGTACCGCGGTCGTTCCATATTCAGCACGGGCGCGGAGCGGGGCACCGGTGGCGGTCCCAATCGCCTGGAACGAGCTCAAGTCGATGAAAGATGCCAAACCGTTCAGCATCAATGATGCGAAGAAACTTATCGATCGTAATGCATCGAAGTCACTCGCCGGATGGGGGTTTGTGGTGCAGGAATTGCCGGACCTTTAGCACCAGGTTCAAGACGAAAGCATTCAGGGCTCGAGCTGGCGGTCAAATCGGACCACGGAATCATTGTCCGCATCGAGGCAATTCTGGCTTATTAGCAGACAGTCCGCAAGCGGCCCCATTACAGTCATTCGGTGACAGTCCCTCAAACGGCAGCTTTGGAGCGGTGGGCTCAATCGGTCCCCGCAACTCATGCATTGAATCGCATTACTGGTGGCCTCACGCTATGGTAGTCAGGCTCATCCGAACAGAAAGAGAACTTTTTTCCACAGGCAGCTTGTTATCTGGGACGATTGGCGACAAAAAGTCGCAAACGATCCCGAGGAACTAATGCTCAACGAATTGACTGCTCTCAGGCTGCGGGCCGGATTCTCCATCGATGAACTGGCAAGAAGCACAGGCTACAGTTCGCGGCAAATTCAGCGCTGGGAAGCCGGTGAAGGAGTAGCGCGAAAGGCTGTCATTAGCTTTCTTGAATCCCAGGCGGCCTGTCCTCTCGCGTCAACGCCGCTCCGGTTCAATTTTGTTGATCTGTTTGCCGGAATAGGCGGCATCCGGAAAGGCTTCGATGCGATCGGTGGCCACTGCGTGTTTACCTCGGAGTGGAACAAGTTCGCTCAGCAGACCTATGTGGCGAACTTCCGCGACAATCATCCCCCTCATGGGGACATCACTCAAATCGCCTCTGAAGACGTTCCGGACCATGACGTCCTGCTGGCAGGTTTTCCGTGCCAGCCTTTCTCGATCGCAGGCGTCTCGAAGAAGAACTCGCTGGGACGCAAGCACGGTTTCCTCGATGAAACACAGGGGACGCTCTTCTTCGACGTCGCCCGGATTATCAGAGCCAAGCGGCCTGCCACCTTCCTGCTGGAGAACGTCAAGAATCTCACCGGTCATGACAAAGGGCGCACGTTCGAAGTCATCCTGCGGACACTTACCGAAGATCTCGGCTACAAGGTCTGGCACCGGGTGATTGATGCCCAGCACTTCGTTCCTCAGCACCGCCAGCGCATTGTCATCGTCGGCTTCCGTGAGGATGTCCCGTTCAGCTGGGACGATCTGAAGCTGCCCGAGAAGGGCTCGGTGCGCCTCGGCAGCATCCTTCATCCCGGCAACGGCTCTGAAAAGGCAGAACCACCCTACACGCTCGGCGCGGATGCAAAGGTCAACGACAAGTACACGCTGACGGACAAACTCTGGCAGTACCTTCAGGGTTATGCCGAAAAGCATAGGGCTGCAGGCAACGGATTTGGTTTCGGGCTGGTCACACCCCACGACGTCGCCCGCACGCTGTCCGCCCGCTACTACAAGGACGGTTCGGAAATTCTTGTCAGTCAGGGCAAAAAGAAAAACCCCCGCCGCCTGACACCCCGCGAGTGCGCAAGGCTGATGGGATACGGCGACGAGTTCCGTATTCCCGTGTCCGACACGCAGGCCTACAAGCAGTTCGGCAATTCGGTGGCCGTTCCAGTCTTCGAAGCTGTCGCCAGGATCATGCAGCCGCATATTCAGTCAATGGTCCAGCCTGCGCGGCAGAGCAAAGCCGCCTGAGGTGTGACGGACGTTCACGACGCAGCGGCGCGTAGCCGCAACATGGCGGCAGTCAGATCCCGAGACACAAAGCCGGAACTTATCATCCGCCGAGCGCTGCATGCAGCAGGACTGCGCTATCGCCTCAACGTTCGCAATCTGCCTGGCAGACCGGACATCGTACTCCCCCGCCACCGCGCGATCGTCTTCGTTCACGGCTGCTTCTGGCACCGGCACGGGTGTGAGCTGTTCCGCTGGCCAGAAAGCCGGGCTGATTTCTGGCGGGAGAAACTCAACGGTAATGCAGCGCGCGATGAAAGAGCAGCGCAGGCGCTGAACGAGGCTGGCTGGCGCAGGGCCGTAATATGGGAATGCGCTCTCAGGGGTAGCAAGAAGCTCGAATTTCACCACGCTATGCAGCAGCTGATCGCTTGGATAAGGTCCGACGAACCATTACTTACGGTCGGGGGCGAATAATTGATTGCATCGCTTGCACAACTGCTTGACCTGATGCGGCACCATGGTGCGACCCGCATTTATGCGAAGAAACTCGCGCCCAACGATAATTCCAAGAACCAAGTCTACCTCGGCGGCGACTTTTCAGCGTTGAACATCATTCCCCATGGCGACATCTACAGCGATGATTCCGACATAGCGGGCGCAGTGAGTGATCGCGCTAAGGCCAGAGTTAGCTTCTTCTGGGTCGACGAAGAGGGTCGTTACCGCGCGCCCGATACCGGGCTGATCCTCTATCCTAAATATCCTGAGGTCCGGATGTCCGGCTTTCTCAAAGGTTGTCGCGAAGCGCCCTCCGCAATCATGCGGGTGCGCGACGAAGGGCGCCTGCTCGTTCTAGGCATTACGTCTCGTGGCGATGTGCTCGGATTTGCTGCCAGCGCCGAGCATCCGGTTACGAAGGAGGTATCCTCCCACGAATGGCCGATGATGGGCATATTCCTCGAGCTCCCGCTGCGGGCAGACCAAGCCGACAGTCCTAAGAACCAGTTGCTCAATGAACTTCGGCGCATATGGCGGCTCAACTGGATCGCTTCGCAAAAGCTCGCGGCTGATGGCACGAAGCATCCCTACGCGGCTCGCAACGGCGGCGGCTATACGCTCGAGGCTGAACTCGGTATCACGCCAAACGGTTATGCAGAGCCCGACTTCATGGGCTGGGAAGTCAAGCAGTACGGCGTGCGAGACTTCGTCAAGTTCGCGCCGAAGTCGCCCGTCACACTGATGACCCCGGAACCAACTGGTGGCATCTATCGCGACGCGGGCATCGAAGAGTTCATGTCGCGGTTCGGCTATGAGGACAAGTCAGGCAAACCGGACAGGATTAACTTCGGCGGCAGATATGACTGCCTCAGGGGTCTGCATGCTCTCACGGGTCTTCGCATGACGATCAGCGGCTTCGACGCGCGGTCCGGAAAGATTACCGATCTGGACGGGGCGCTCTGCCTTCTCGATGGCAGTGATAATATCGCAGCTTCATGGTCGTTCAAAGGCATGATGGCGCACTGGAACCGTAAACACGCTCAGGCAGCGTATGTGCCATCGCTCTTCCGCACACCCCCGCCAGAATACAGCTACGGCAACAGCGTCCTGTTGTGCGAACAGACCGATTTCCTGCTGTTTTTGAGCGCCTTCGCGGCTGGAGCAGTCTATTATGACCCAGCGGTTAAGATCGAGAAGGCTTCGACGATGAAGCCAAAGCTGAAGCGGCGCAGTCAGTTCAGGGCCGCACACGCAGATCTCCCCCAGCTCTACAGGGGGCATGAGGTGGTCGGCCTGTAAGCTGGTCGCCATCGATGCGAGACATAATCCCGCCAAGAGCGCGCAAGCGATCCGCACAAACAACGGCACCCTTGCACGGCGCGAAGCCGACGGACGCCCTGTGCGATCAGAGCGCCAGCGGCCGCGCGGCATTGAGAGAGGCAGGAGTGGCTGCGGGGTCAGCTGAGGAAGGCCGCGCCCTCATGAGCGCTGCAAGCGCGGGACAGACCGCGTCATCCGGAAACTCCCGCCCCGCTTCAAATTGCTCCTGATCGCCACCTGAATGGGCCGGGACTCCAAGCCCGGTCCGCGTAGCGGACAGAGCAGGTGGCCCGAAGGGAAGCCCCGGTCAGAAAGTTATACTGCGAGTTTGAACCACTTCTCAAACTCGCGTGGCAGAACGGAGCGTATCCGTTCCGCGGGCATCTCGTAGAGATCGAAGTTCATGTAGAGTTGTGGCGATATTACCGAAACAAGCCTGCGGAAAGTACCCGGGGTCTTTACGTCGCCCGCCACACCCTTTCTGAGCCTTGCCTGCTTCTCATCGTAAAAAATGTCCAGACAGAGATCGATGAGATGCGAATTGGATCGGACATCATCCTTCTGAGATTGCTCTACAAAGTCTGAGTGGGTGCTGCACGGGATGGAAAGAAAGAGCTTCGATTTTTCGCCGTACTGCCTGAAGATTGTCCACGCCATCCTTGCCAGATGACGGTAGTATCGCAGCCGGCTGTCATCCGGAATGTAGCGATACTCGCTGCCCAGCAAAAATGTCCCGTCTTTGCGGGGCGCCAACAGCTGGCTGAGATAGACCATGCTGATCCATGTCCAGAGCCCTGTATCTTTTTCGGCCTGAGCACTGGTCACGATGCTCGCAAGATATCGCCCCATCTCATAACGGTTCGCGAATTCGCGTGTTGTGTCGATGGTCAGATTACTGGCGAAGGCTTCGACAAGATCCTGACGCAGTGCGAGCTGCGCAAGCGATTCCAGTTGATCAGACAAAATCGGAGTCCCCTGACTCCCCTTCTTTGTGGACGCCTCATCGCGCAGGCCTTCGATAGCAAGCCTTACGGCCGCAATTCCGTTTGGCGTAAAACGCATAACCTGCGTGCTTTCAAAGCCGCTCATTTTGTTTCCTCCAGCATGAGGTCGAACAGTGTCTTGCCCTTGCGCCATTTGGTTTCGGCGAAGGCCACCACGCACTCATCCGCCCAGCGCAGCCACTCGTCGGTGTTGCCCTCCGATCCATTAAATGCGCCCAAAGGAATCTCGGCATCGAAGCGCTCCTTACAGAAGGTGATGATCCTTCCGCCAAGTGTGCCATCATCCAGTTCATCTTCACTTTCGACACGGCATATCAGTCCGGTCAGCAGCTCTCGCAGCATGGCAGGAAGGTAAAGCGCCTGCAGAACCGGATTCTTCCAAGTACCGAACTGGTCTTCGAGCCTGCGATTGAGGACGAGGCGGGGATCAGCCACATCCTCATCCCACTGAATGCACCAGGGAAGCGCGCCCAGATCATCGAGATCGGGCTTGATGAAAGGCTCCCTCTGGACCTTTCCCTCAATCTCGACGGGTCGGATATCCGCTGTCGCGGCAATGACCCGTCCTTCGTCTGCACCTCTCGCAACCTGCCGCACCTTGAACCGGAGCGATGCATCAGACGGAAACCCTGTAAAATCGAGATCGTCGCCGGCAGGATTGCTGATCGTGTGGCGCTGGTGACGACCGCGATCAAATCCGTCCAGGACCAGACGGTAATCCTCAGCCGAATTGAGGACCTTTGCATCAGCCGCCACCCTGACCCTTATGAAGGCCTCTGTGCGCTCAAGAATGCGAATATCGACAAACGTCGATTTGATTTTTCGGCGCTGCGTGAAATTGAGGCTGGCAGCAGTCATTGGGCAGCCTCCGGAACCTTACGAACGTCTATGTGCACGTCCCGGTTGGGATCGAAACCCCTGAACTCGATAGCAAACTCATCGCTTTCAGCCATGAATTCGAGACTGTTGGGAGACCTGACCGTAACCTTGGCGCCCTTGCTTTCAATCGAACCCTCTTCGCTGAAGTCGAAGTCGGATGGATGATGGTGTTTGCGCCAGTTGGATTTGCTCTTCCCGAAAATGATGTTTGCGGCCCACACCCTTCCGCGCACCGGACCCGTCTTTTCGATTGATTCTTTAAGGTGTTCGGTGCCAGCAATCGCGGCGCGACCGTCTGCCAGGCGGCTGATTCTGAAGAGCTGCGGCGAAGGCGGCGGGATATCCGGTGGCACCGGATTGTTCGTGCCAGTTCTTTGGCCATGCCTTCCTCCCGGCACACCCTCCGCTTCCGGCTCGACAGGTTTCTCGACGTAGAAAATGTCGTCTGCGAAGCCCTCTAGCTGCTCCTGATCGTCGGTACCCGTAAGAATGGCGATGAACGAGCTTCCCAGCTTTTGTACGAGGTGCCGCTGCCAGTACTCCGATCCCGCATACCGCCCCTGACTGCGCCGCTGAGCGGAGTTCTTCCACTCAGTATGGCCGGGATCCTCTGCATACTTCATATATTCAGAGAGTTCATTGCCGTCGTCATCGTTGAAGATGTCGAGGATAAGCACCGAATAAGGCTGCGCTGCGCGGCACTTCTCCTTCTCGATGAGGATATTTCCGCGGAAGGCCTTGTAGGTCTTCTGCCCGCCCTTCTCTCCGCCCTTTGCGAAAAGATCCACATAGCCACTGACTGCTTTGCCATCTGACAGCGTGATCGGAATCTGCAGGCGCGCGGAAACCACCCCACCGCTGTCGTAGGTTTCCTGCATCCTTTTCACATTGGCTTCGCTGAACGCCTCTGCAGACAGTCCGTTCTCGCTTGTGAATCTGAAATCGGGGCCAAGGTAGTAGAATTCGTTTCTGCTCGCGAGACGGGTGGCTTCGAGAGAGACTTCGATCGTGGAGCGAAATTCATCGGTGTACTCACCCCCTTCGACAAGCGAGAGTATGTTCGCCTTCTCGACGATCACCGAATGCCCGGTTGCCGCATCGCAGATTTCAACCACCAGGCTCTGCTTGATGATCGGGAAAAAGAAATTCTCGATCACAGCCTTGAGAAGCGATCCGGTGGCAATCTCATCACGGACGTCAGGAATGAAGACCGACAGGCCATTCTCATTCTTTCGCCGCAAACCAGCGTGTCCGCGAAACCGTTCAAGCACGTCGCCATCAGCGAAATCCGTGTAGGGGTAGATGACGCGCGCGCCGTCGCTGGCACGGACCACACGCTTTCCGAACCGCGCATAACCGAGGTATTCTTTCGGCCCGAGTTCGTGGGGTGGCAGGATCGAATAGCCGATAAGCAGCTCCTCTCCGCCAGCCCTGCGGGTAAGCGCGAGAAAGGCATTGGAATTCGACGCGCCTGAGAGGGTGCTCTTCCCGACACCATGGCTCCCGCCGCTCCCCTTGCGCTTGTTTGAGCGACCCTCTTCCCACCAGAAACTGTAGAGGCTGTCGTGAGGCTTCTCTTCCTTGTCGATCGGACCGAGAAGTCCTTTCGTGTTGAAGTCCTCGATGAGGAGGTAGCGCGATGTCCTCAGGGCGCCATTTTCATGCCCCGCTGCTTTCCAGTGTTCAGCGAGTGACGCATACGCCTCCGGAAAGGCTGCTGCATCAGCGGTACCGATCGTCAGCACGATACGGACGGGCCTCGACTGATCGTCGATTGCGTCGAGCGAGTTCTGAAAGGACTCCCGGACAATCGCCTCACTGGGCTTGCCCGAGAAGAATTCACTGAGCTTGGACTCAGCAATCGTATCTTCGTACGATGCCTCACGAAAATGCCACATCAGTTACTCCCCCCCAAAGAAAACTTGCCCTTCGAGCCTGCGCCAGCTTCTGTAAACTTGCGCTTCATTTCGCGCACCTCGGAATCGATAGCCCGGAATATCTTCTGATAGTCCGACTCACTGAAATCGTAATTTCCGGTATTCGAGAGATTCCCGACCAGCTGAAGCTGCTTGATCGCGTTGTTCACCCGTTTTTCGGCAAGTTCGACGAATTTTTCGCGCTTCCTGCTCATTTCACCAACTCCCAAGCCGCTAATGTGGGGTATATATACGCCCTATTTTATAGATTTGCAATACATTTTCAAAATGTAGCCCCGCTCTCGGGGTTTGTGACCCAGAATGAGACAGCCTTGGAGCATACATTTCCGGTATAGAATTGTTGGGAAGTGAAGTTGATACAGTCCGGCATGGAGGCGCACACCTCAATGATGGCGCTGGTAAAGCGTTTGCGCATTTCAAAGGGACCGGAGGCTGTTAGGATGTGGCCATGCGTGCCTATCATCTTATGTCCGAACGCTGGGGTCTCGAAGCAATCCGGCGAAAACGCCTGAAGTCGGCGCGCTTTGCTGACCTTAATGACCCGTTCGAACTCCTCGCAGCCGATCTGACCAACCGGCACCAACGCTCGGCGTTCCGCAGCTGGAAAGATCAAATCAATGACCGCTATGGGGTTGTGTGCTTCAGCGCCAACTGGCGCAGTTCGCTGCATTGGAGCCATTATGGCGACAAGCACCATGGTCTTTGCCTAGGCTTCGATCTGCCCGATGAAAAGGCAGTACACGTTAAATACCGGCGGTCGCGGATGACCGTTTCGACGGAGTCGCTGGACGAAGCCACGGTTATGCGGCTCCTGTCGACGAAATCCGACGAATGGCAGTACGAGCAGGAGACCAGGATCGTCGTTCCACTTGAGGAGCCCGATCCTTCGAATGGTCACTTCTTCGTCGATTTCGGAACTGAAGAAGAGGGCTTGGTCTTGCGCGAGATCGTTGTCGGCAGCCTCTGCTCGCTCACTCGCCGCCAGCTGGAAGATGAGCTGGAACAGGCCGGTCTGCCTTCAGCCGGTATTAGAATCACTAAGGCGAGGCTTGCGTTCAGGTCGTACTCGATCGTGACGGACCGCCGGGGCCTCAGATAGAGGATTAGGGCTAGGCAGCAAACTTAAACGGCGGTGAAGCAGGTCTGTTGGGTCAGAAGTCGCAATCAGCGCTTACCATACTCGGCATCATAGGCAGGTCCGTACCGACGCGAGCAATCGATCTCTGATTGGTCGCGTTGAGCCCCGTAGAGATTATCCCGCTGTCCGTTCGTCTTACCCAATCCCGCTATCTGGGTCGCGCGGCAATCTCATCCGCTTTCAGGTGGTCGGCAGGTAACCTTCAATGACCGATTTAAGGGCGCAAAGTTGACCGGTGACTTTCTGCCGGAAGTGGCCAATCGGATAGTACGAGTTCTATGTAGCGGTCATTGAGAACGAAGGGTCGGAGCAATCGTCTGCTCGATACCTCTATTGGTTCCCCCAATCTCACTTAGATGCTCCGCCAAGATCGGAAAGCGCGGGTAAAGGACTTTTTTGCGGCGGATACCCCCAATGAGCGTCCATGAGCCGAGACGCTAATCGTAGTGCGTCTTCCGCTGCGCGATGCGGTGGAGCATCCTTCCTAAGCAGGTATGCCAAGTGGCGATGCTGGTCGGCGTTGAAATCCCGCGTGAGGACCTGGAAGTCGAAGATCCTGAACTTCTGCTCACGGCCTGCGGCAGCGAACAGCGTGTCGAGCCAATCTTGGTCGTATCGGGGAGCATCGGTGGCAACGATCGTGTCGGTGCCGAGCATTGCATTGAGCCAGTCACAGACCTCTTCCACAGGTTCACCCTCACGCTGCAGAAGTTCTAGCGGAATGCCGTGGACGGCTTGAGACGCCTTCGACCAAACGCCGGTTTCAAGCCATGCCTTGGTCGGTCGGATCAATTTTTCCCCGACACCAATCGGCTCTGAAGGTCCGCGAACGAGCGCCACACCCACTTCGATCGGATAGCTTCCCGCCTCCAAGGCTGATGCTTCTACGTCAAGGATCGCAATGCGCCGGTCGCTTCGATTCAGGATGTTCTTCATTGCTATTATTCTCTTTCTTATCGCACTGGAATGCGTGGGCGCCTTCGCCCGGTCCTGCTGGACCAGGCAGAGAGCCCACGGGCCGCAATCCTTCATTAGCGATTTTCATGCCACCGGCCGAGATAGATGAATCCCGCTGGAGCGTTGTGACCTTCGTCGAACTTCTGAAGTGTCTGGCGAAGCGAGGAGGAGATGAAGGTCTTTGAGAACGGAAAATCCCCGAGACCCAGGCTCACCGTTGCCCCATTGGCTAGCGTGTGCCCGATGTGAACTGACAGCTGGCGGCGGAACTCATCCTCGTCCCGAGCGAGGCCAGCCGCGAAGTAGACCGTGTGGCCTGTGCCCGTTGCCAGGTCACTCACCGTTCCGAGGTAGATATGCCTTGGAGCATTCTTTTGGACCTCGGTGATCTCCCAAGGAAACGGAGGCAGTTCGAAGGGGTTTTCCCCTTTCGCGTATTGCTCTACCTCCCCGCTCGCCAGTAGCTGGCGAGCGAGGTCGATAGTGGCCTGCATCTTGTCGAGTTCTTTCGGTCCCTTGCGCGCCAGGTGCTCCGCAAGGAGGGCTGAGGGGGCAGGTTTTGCTTCATCGCTCATGCTGCTTCATCCACCCAGCTTTTCTTGTGCTCGCGCCATGCAGCAAGCGCAGCTTCGTAGCCACGATCGCTGCACAAGTCGGTGCAAGCACCGCCGAAGCCGTTGATGGTGATCTCTCGGGAAAGCACCGCGCAATGGACGTGGTTGCCCTGACCCTTGAGGCCGACGAGGCCCGGTACATGGGCGATCAGGACCGCCGCGAAGCGATGCGCGAAGTGAGCACGCGCGTAGCTGCGCACCCGTTCGAAACCAACATGCCACGCTTCCGCGGGATCGAGCATGATCTTCACGTGAATCATCGCGTGCTTTTCATAAGGCGGGAGAGTATCGTCGAACCGGTCCACCAGGGTTCCGTACCTGCCGAGATCTCCCGGAGCCGTCGGGGGGACAAGCAGATCGCACTTGGCCGCGCAACCGAATCGACCGTCCTCACCGGGAAAGATCTTCTTGTTGAGCCAGGGTTCCACACCGACCCTGTTCTCCGGTCCCTTGTACCAATGGCGCGAGAACTCGAAATCGGGATGCTCGTCGCACCGATGGTGGACGAACGCGCTCAGCTTGGTCTGCGGCAACTCCGCCGTATCATCGACAAGTGCGATATTCTTCGAAGTGATCTGGGCCATGATCAGAACCTCCCTTCGAACGCGGGGTTCTTGATGGCGCGAATGATGCCGGCGTAGCGTTCGGAACCATTGGCGTAGGGGGCGCCTTCGCAAGCGTCGAGCCCGCTCTTGGTCAGACAGAAGTACGGACCCGAAGCCCGTGCGGGCACCAGCCACATGTCACCGCCTTCACGGCGCCAGGCGAGGAAATCGCATAGCCAGTTCTGGCTGCCTGCCGTCAGCACATCGAAGGAGGCACCAATGAGCGGATCGAACCGCAGCAGGACAAGGTCCATCTGCAGGAACTGGGCCAGCGCCTCGCATTCGGGGAAGAACAGCGGCCGGTCGCAAGAAGTGGCGGTGACCACCACGCTCGCTTCCCGGTCGGCATAGAACCCGTCCGCAGCGTGGGCGCTCATATCTTCGCCCTCGCACGAAAGTCCGGATGCGCTCAGGAATGCGCCGAACCGGTTCTGCGTCCTGAAGGTCCTATAGGTAGTAGGCTGCAGCACAGGTTCGCCCTCGAGAGGGCGTTGCAGGCTAATCATGTTCATTTTGGATAATCCTTCGGGGGAGGCCGCTCTGGCCGAGCTCGTCCTCCCCTCTTAATTTCATACTCTACTCGGCCTTACCGCCGAGCCTTCACTTCATTCTTGGCATCAGCCTGGCCGGTTATCGGCCTCGTCATCCAGAAGCAGCGCCGTTGCTTCGATAATGCCGCGACGCCGGTCGGCTTCGTCAGCCCAAGGTCGCGCGACCTTGCGCAAACCGCGGTCGAACTTGAAGCACGTAGAGTTGCATGCAGCGGTGTCTTCATCTGGGATGAGATAAAGGCTGGCTTCCCGATCGAGCCATGGGCGCATCTCCGCAAAGCGTTCGGCTTTGCCGTTCTCTGCGAACATTACCGTGAAGTCGGGAATTCGGTTGCCGTCAGAATGGGTCAGACATCGCACGCCAAGGGCGCTAGTACCAAGCATGGCGATGCCTCTAGCCATTTCGTCAGAACTTAGCCTGACACTTGGCATGAGGACGAGCGACCGGGCGAAGCTGGAGGAACTGTCGTCATCATCTGGTATCAGGATTTGGTCACCGGCGAGTTCGTAGGCGGTGAGTTCGCCAAGGTTTTGGCAGATGAGCAGAGCGTCTGCGTAGGACGCTGTGCCATTCACATTCTTTCTTGTCATGAGAGTCTCGAAGCGGCGCGCATCTGGCTGCAAGTCTGCGCGCCTCTGGTTGAATTTTCACCTTCCGGCGTCAGCCACCCAATTCGCTCTCAATCATTCATCTGGGATCGGGTCGTTGGATCGATGTCTCGGAATTTTCGATAATCACTAGTCCCGCTCCCACCCATCTTTGGCCAAGCCTGGCCGTCTTGGTGCCGGCTCAGTTGTCGGACGTACCGTGGGCAATTCGTGCCCCCAACTCGACCATGAGAAGTCCACTGACGGGCGGAGCTCATTAGTCACACTGAGCTTCTGCACCGCATACCGACCGATGTCGGTCGCCATGATCCGGCGGCTAGCCTGAACCAACTCCCGATCAACTGCCCTAAATTCTATAGTCGTATCCCTACGGACGACCGAAAGCGTGCCGGCCTCGACAGCTGAGAACATCTTTTCGAGATCGGCCGATATTGCGCGGAGGCGAGATGTGCCCCGTGGCTGGCTCTCTGCTTCTACCACCACCGCAGCTTTCACTCGTTCCATGGCTTCGCTCCGCTGCATCGCTTTCGAAGCTTTGAGCTCAGCAGACTTCTTATCTTCGATTTCCTTCAGGCGCTGCTGCTCCTGCCAACCAGCAAGCGCCTTCTGCAGGGCAGACTGCACCTCTTGGTCGGCGGCAACGATCTCGACCACTGTTGCAAGTTCGGGCTCAAGCTTGGTTTGCCGTAGCATGCCATCTATCTCGACAGCGGGTTCCCGCTCCGCACCTTTATGCGAAACCTTGATTGCATTGAGCATCGCATGCCATTTCGCAGCATGTAGTTCTTGAACGGCCGATTCGGCTTCAAATCGATCAACGGCGACCAGGTCGTGCTCGCCCGCAAAGTTGGGATGGATGGCAAATCCTTCTTCCGCTCTGACCAGCGGTATGAAGTTGCGTTGACGCGCCTCCTCGACCGCATTCGTGATGGCCGCAAGCCTTTCAGGATCAGCCCTAGTGGCAGAGGTCAGATGCGCTCTTTGAAGCTTAGTCGTTAGCTGTTCCTGCTTCGAGGTGAAGTAAGCGAGGGCGGATTTGCCTTTTGCAATCCCGTCCGCAAGGCTTTCGCGTTCGGCAAATGCAGTCGAACGAGCGCCCTCGAAGCGCTCGGCGAGTTTTTCGTAGGCTTGGGTCAGTCTGTCACGATGTCCTAGTGCTCGCTGGATGCCTAGAGCGAGTATGTGTCGATCAAACCTCGCCGCCAGTTCTTCTCTGAACTGGGACGCCCTTTCAAGCCGAGCCTTTTGACCGGCAAGCCTTTCCAGCAGAACATAACGCTGATGGTAGAGATCGGGACAAACCTGATTCAGACAAAACTGATCCAGCTCGTTACGCTGAGCGAGCTGCAAACGCTGTTTCATCGCGGCGAGACGGTTTTTCAGGGCATCGGTTTTCTGAGAGAGTGCAACAAGCCTCTTCGCCCAACTGCAAAGTCGTTCGAGATCATCGCGCCTGCGCGAAAGCATCGCAATTCGGTTCTGGTCGCCACGCCCACGCTTCATCTCACCCGGCGGTTCACCGCGTTCCGCACGCGTCAGATGAGTATATCGACGGGCAAGGCCAGCTTTCTCAAGCGCGCTATTCATCTGCCTTACGAAGTGGCGGCGCATCATTCGGATTCCGGCTGGACTATTGATCCCGGCATGAGTGGCTGCAGAGAATTCCCACTCGTAGGGACGTACACGCACCATCGGCCTGCAGCTCACTTGCAGATGGAGGTGATAGTTGCGCTGGTCGCCCCCTTCGTCCGGTAGGTGTTGGGCAGCCACGAAGGGCAAGCCCCGCGCCGCCAGTGGAGCGGCAATGCTATCGACGAGGTCGCTGCGCCCCTCAGCAGAAAGCTGGTGCGGGAGCGGGAGGATTATCGAGATGTAGACGTTGGCATTCTTGCGATTGAGCGCCTCGACTTGCTCCAAGGCACGCCAAAAAGCGACGACCTCGGTGCGGTCCGAGCCGATGTTTGTTGACCAGCCATCCTCTCCAATTTCGAGCGCGTCTTCCCGCAGGATGTAGCGTGCATGGCGATCCGCTTCGCCGGGTTTCCATGCGCGCGCTTTCGACCCGCTCAGGCCCCTTGCCGACCACTGTAAGTACAGTGACTGGATCGAGCTACCATCATGCCACTTCGCCTTGATCTTCGCAGATTGCAGGGGATCGGCTGGGCGATGAAATAGATTGCGCGCCGTGCGACCCGATATACGCGGATGCTCGTGGTCTTCGACGCGGACACGAAATCGCAAGTTCCTTTCCAGCTCACGGTCGGCCTTGTCGCGCCTGAGGCGCGTTGTCTCGTTTAAATATTCCGCTTCGCGATCGGCACGCCGCGCCCGCGCAGCCCGGTTTCTTGCGCTGCGAACCTCTGCACACAGAGCCGCAATTTGGCACGACTGGCTTTCGATACTGGTATACGAGCGAACCATCGCGGGCCCCTGCTAATTCTTCATCTGGGGGGTGGTCGGTCGCGTTGTTGCCGCTCCGGCGGGAACAACGCTTTTACGCGCACCACCCCCCCTTCACTTTTCCCGCCTAACCTCGGCGGGGCCTGGTGACTGCGCGACCCACGTGCATTCTTTGCGAACCGAGAAAATTTTCTGATGGATGCTTGCGGTCGCTGAAGGCCGAGATTTGCACGGCGGGGGGCCTGAACAGCAGCGCTTTGGAAGACCCGGATTTCAGAAAAATCACGTGGGTCGCGCAGTTCTCTCGGCAAATCCTCTACAATGGAAGGATATGCCTGAAGCAAACACCATCACGAGCGGCGGGATGCGACCGCAGGACCTCGCGGCCCGGTTTGAGCGAGAACTCGCCGAAGTCACTGCAGAGCTGCAAGAGCTTGAACGGCTTGCCGCAGCGAAAGGTAAGCGGCGAGGCGACCGCCGAGAGGGTGGCAACGACACACAGAAGTATCGCTTGGGTTCGATATTCTGGATCCTGACAGATGACTTCGAAGAGATCGACGACCTCGCGCTGCTCGGCCTTTTAGTGTCAGGAGCTGAAACGCTTCAGTTGCTGAGCGAGTTCAGTCGCGCGGACGATGAAAACCTCCTCCAGCCGATCATGAGGATCATGGCTGACAAGGATCTCTATCCATCGCTGCGCCAGCGAGGCGGCCTGGTCCGCTGGGAAAAATGCCGCGCACTCTACATCGCAGACGTCGAGGATTTCGAGTGCTCTGCGGCCGCCCGCAATCCGAATGCGCGGTGGCGGCGGAAGCCCCCAACCAAGAGCCAGCTTTACCTCATCTCTGAAGCGGTACGCTGCTTCCAATTGCCCCCGCCTGCCATTTCTACACGAGGCGATGCCCACGGTTGGCTTCGCGACAATGGCGGTAATCCCAGGTTTGCAAACCCACCTCAAATTGGAGAATAAAATGAATAGTACCGAAAGCATCCTCGACTTGCTTGATCAGAAGATCGATGAGCTTGAAGAGTTGGAGCGCCAATCAGAGCGCATGTACGCGAACGGAATCCTGAACCGTTCGCCGCTCGATCAGATGATTCGAACGCTAGCGGAGCTTGACGATCTGCTCACCCAAGCAGGCCAGCGACTGTCAGAGACCGATGCGCGCATGAGGAACTGGCAGTGATCGCCGCGAACCAGCAGGATTTTCATCGCGCCAAGAATAAAAAGAAAAAGCAGTCTAGCAAACGGCGAAGCTACCGGATGATCGACCAGAAGCGACTGGTCGATAAAATTCTCGGGATCCCACATCACACGCGGATCGATCAGGTTGTTTCCGACTTGTGCGACGAATTCCGGAGTGGCGGCTATGATGCTGATGAATTCGATAGCATCCTGTTTGATCCCGACTGCCATGACCTGAGAGACTTACCGCCTGCTATCCTTGAGGCGCGTGAGCTGCCGCCCCCCTTCACAGTCATTTTCGAGAAACGCTTTTGCCTGTTCCGCTTCAACCGGCGCCTCATACATGCCGGTGACGACCCGGTGCTCATAGCTGAAGTCGAGCGTGCTTTTGAGCGGACGGGCATATCCACAAGGATATCAGATCACTCCTCCAGCCTTCAAGGCTTGGCTCGCTCACGCGGCGAAAATGGTCGCCTGTTTTTTCAGCACGTCGTTTGCGGCCGTCATCGAAGCGCCCTGTGTCTGCTGCGCGATAAGGGTCCCGTCGAGGAACTTTCCATGCGGGATTGTCTCGACATGGTTCTCATGCAGACCCTGCTCTTTTGCGCGCGCGATCTGCAAGTGAATGCATCACTGATCCACCAGGCCGTAAAGCAACCCATTCCCGAACTTCTTCCAAAGGTCGATGGCTATATCCAGGCGGATGGCATTCAAACGATTTTTCGGCCCATGTTTGAAGACGCCGAACTTTGTCTATCTGAATACAAATGTCCTGAGAAGCGCAAGACCGAGCGAGCACATCGGATCGAAAACCGTGCTTTAGGTCAGGCTCTGGCTGAAATCACCGACCCCGATCCTGCGATAAACCTTAAACAGATGAATCCTCTTCTGCGGAAGAGGTTGGCAAATCTGGGCGGTCGCGATCTCGTTAAGCTTCGCAATCGTCTTGATGTTACTGTGCCAGCAATAGGGAAGACACTGGCCGCTGTGTCGGGTCCCCTGTCCGCACTGCCTTCTAACATCCTAGGTATAACCAAGAGCGGGCAACGCGATTTTTCTGAGACCTCCAACAAGACGGCTGTTGCGACCCGATATTCGGGCCTCACGCCAGTTGAGTGCCTATCGGTAGGTGTGTGCCGCTTTATTCAGAGCGTTTCATGTCTCGCCAGCGAGTTCGAAACGATGGCGCAGCGATATGAGAGCGATGGGAAGCTATTTCTATGCGGCGCCTACGGATTACCAGCATTCGACTTCGGCCTACTGCCCTACGGATCGCACACCACCGTAAGGTCCCTCGTCGATCACTATCGCTTTGCTGTCCTGCAAGATTCCGGACTGGGTTGTAAGTCTGGGAGGGATGATCCGATTGCCAGCCACGAGACCCAAGGTCAGAAAGCGATCGACAAAGCGGTAGACTGGCTCGGCACACTTGGTCGACGCGAACTCATGGATTTCGAAGGCGATATCAATTCCGAGCGACGGACATTTCACCTCTTGGATATTTTGCCCGAGGTACGCCTGAGCCGATAAATTTTCGGGGTGTTTGAAAAAATGCACGTGGGTCGCGCAGCGCCACGTCCATGTGCTCGTCATGAAATAGTCCATGACAGCCTATTTCAAACCGCCAAAGACCGATCTCGACGTATCTGATACCCCTGAGTGTGAGGACCTGTTTTCCCGAGACATTTTACCCAATTTCCGGGTGCAATGTACGTTAGGTTGTTCTACATTCGTTCTGGATGAAGAGGTCGCGTTGGTTGACCGTTTTCTCGGTGCGGAAATCGCGGCTCTTTTCGACGAGTAAGCCGCTCAATACGGTGAGAGATAAGATGGCAAACGATTTCAGTGGCAAGCGCGTTGCCATCTACGCTCGGGTTTCGACGAAGCGGCAGGCCCAAAATGATCTTAGCGTGCCAGATCAGATCGCCCATGCAGAACGATGGATAGCGGATCAAGGGGCTATCCTGGCCAGATCATTCGTAGACGGCGGCGCGAGCGCTACGAACGATAACCGGCCCGAGTTTCAGAAGATGATCGCTGAGGCGAAGGCCGATGACGGAGAGATCGACGTGATCCTCGTCCATTCTCTCTCTCGTCTCTTTCGCAACGCTCTTCACTTCATGCAATACAAGGCCCAACTGGCAAGGCACCGCGTCAGGATTGTGTCGATTACACAGTCGTTTGGCGATGATCCCGCTTCGGAATTGGCGGTAGGCATGCTGGCGCTCTTCGATGAATATCACAGCGCTGAGAACAGTAAGCACGTGCGACGCACCATGCTTGCAAATGCGGCGAAAGGCTATTGGAACGGTCAGACCCCGCCCTTCGGCTTCAAGAGTGTGACCGTTCCCCAGCCCAAAGGCAAAGATCGCAAAAAGCTGGAGCATGATCCGCAGTCTGCTGAGATCGTCCGATACATTTTCAAGACCTACCTCGATGGCGGACCCGAAGGGCCGATCGGAATTGCTAGCCTCGCACAACTTCTCAACCAGCGTGGCGAGCGAATACGAGGTAAGCCGTTCCACACTTCCAACGTACACAAGATCCTGACCAACACTGCTTACGTAGGTTATGTGCTGTATAATCAACGGGACTCCCGCACCGGAGAGTATCGCCCCGAAGAAGAGTGGGTGCCGATCCCTGTGCCGCCGATCGTTGACGAAGACACCTTTTATGCCGTGCGCGCTCAGATGGCAGCGCGTGACCCGCGCATGGGCGAATCTGCTGCCAAGACGAATACCAACCTTTTGACTGGCCTTGTTAGCTGCGGATGCGGTGACGGCTGTGGAGGAGGCATGACCACCGCCACGGGCAAAGGAGGTCAGTACAAATACTATGCCTGCCACAGGCGCATGAGCGCAGGCAAATCGGAATGCGAGGGTCGTAGGATTCCCATGCAGAAATTGGATGATCTGGTTGTACTGCAGGTCGCCAACCAGGTCCTCGCCCCCGACAGGCTCCACATCCTTCTCCAATCTTGGCTGGATCGTAGTGACACCGCCCGAGACAAACGCCAGGCGGAACTAAGGGCGCTGCGCACGAGACTGACGAATCTTGATGGAGAAAGCGCTCAGGTGATAAAGTTGGTGAGAAACGGCATTTGCAGCCCAGATGATCCGCAAATCGCCACTGAGCTCGCCAATATCGCTGCTCGGAAGCGAGCCATCGAAGCCGACATAGATCTCATCGAGACACAGATTGCCAATGGCAATCGTGCGATCACTCCAGAGACAATTGAGAAATTTGGCTCGCTGATCTCCTCGAAGCTGCACGACCGCAACGCCTCTGTGCGACGCGAATACGTCCGCCTTCTAATCGAAGAGGTGGAAGTCGGAAATGATGTGATCCGCATCACAGGATCGAAGGATGCCTTGGCCGTTGCAGCTTCAAGCCCCCCGGAAAACGGA
>CETS01159302.1_pt1 | contig 24692 bp, 20 predicted proteins | sample 356391 | NCBI WGS metagenome assembly CETS01 (sample SAMEA2622673, study PRJEB7988) | marine metagenome | isolation source: saline water (ENVO:00002010), including
TCACGCCAACAAGCCAATTGGCGACCAAAGTTTTCCGCCGGCATCATGTGTTCAAGCTCGACACGATGAGCACGTGCTAAATGTGCCGCACTTTGCATATTGCAACTGTTTAAATTGATTTTTTTATGCTCATACCTACAGTGACAATAAAGCGTGATGGGGTGTTCGCGAAAAAGGGCATAGACATAAGGTTTGGCTTGGTTGTAGCTTTTCGGTGCGGCTGACCAAGCGCTGTTGATGCTTATGAGACCTATTAAAGTCAGGCGAAGTATATTCATCATGTCTATTTAACTTAAATTTAAACTAAATAATGTCAAGTTTATGATGTTTTGATTGAAGTGTCTTGTGGTTTAAAAGGAATGATGCTTGCTTTTGGTTGAGTGATATCAGGATGAATCGCACCAAAACGTACAGGGTAAGTGTAAAGTGGAATAACATTCTGCCATTGGGGTGATAACTGTTGCTCACTTAAATATGCTAGACAAGCGCGTTTAATGGCCACCAGGGTATCAATATCCAATGAAAGAATAGGTAAGGTGGTAAGATGAGCATCGCTATACAAGGCGATTAAAGACCAGCTACCTTCGACATGTAAGTATAAATCACTCACATCCGGCCAAGCATACTTAAACACAATGGTTAAGGTTTTTTTATGTAACTTTTGACAAACTGGATGGGGCGCGTCTAATTTAAACGTGTAACGTGTCTTATTATCTAATGGCATATTGCGAAAACTCCGCACAAAAAAGCCGTTAAAAACACGTAGTGTAGCACAACCGTTAAATTGCTATAGCGCTATTTTCGTCACGCTTTCCAGATGTTCTGTACAGCTTTACCCACAGATTTTGGGGATAACATGATATGAACTAAATGAGAACTATAAAAAATATCACCAATACAATGAAAAGTAATAACCATCTGCTTGCCATATGAAAAAAATAGCAAAAGCGTGCTAAAATAGAAAATGCTTTGTTACATAACAATCAAAACTTAATTCGACCTAAACGCTTAATATTAAAAACCACTGGCATGAGGCGCTCGTGATGCCTCTTTTGGTGGATTTGGCGCTTTCGTTCGCCGCTCTTTTTTATGAAATACACCTTTATAGCTCGCATTAATCGCTTCAATACTACTAAATTCTTGGGTAACTGGTTTTAACTTTTTATCCGTTTTAGCAATCGAGATTTTTGGTGTGCTATAAGCAATACCGTGCTCTATCAATGTTTGTCGTAAAGTATGAATTTCTTGGTACGCTAAGGTTAATTTTTCACTCACCTCTTCAAGTGTTTCAATAAGCTGCTCTTTTTCAGCTAATTCTTCGGCCAGTGTTTCTGTTAATGTTTTATCGCCTATTATCTCTTGCAAAGTTTGTTCAAATTGTTGTTTCTCGGTGGCCAGTTCTGTTTTAAGTTTTTCATGCTCGAGTGTCAAAGCTTGATAGCTTATTTGGATATTAGCTTGCTGCGTATGGTGAGCACAAAAGCGAACAGGACTTTGCAAGCGATCTGTTTGATGATTTATACGCGCACCAGGTGCCGGAAAATTTGAGTTTTTATATCGATTATGATGCCTTCTCACGTGATCTGTGTATTAATGATTTTTACTCTGTAGAGACTAACTCAGGAGTTCATGTATTTTCAAATCACTAATTACTAAAAATTAAGGGGCTTTACTCAAAGCCCCTTGAATAAAATTAAAATCACTTAAGCCGTTTCATTATGAGCTTGTTTCTGTTTATTCTTATGCTGTTTCCACTCTTTATCCCTTGACAGTACAAAGCTGGCTGCTTCTTCGAAAAAGAAACTTAAATCCTTTATATCAGCCCACTGCATATATGCTTTAATTTCTGCTGCAATTTCACTGTTGATTTCAATTTTAACTCGGTCTTTTTCCGGTTGCTTTTGAGCGCTTATAACTGGCATTTTTTAATCTCTTAATAATTTCCGAATGGATCATGATAATGGTGATGATCCAAATTGCTGTGATGATTAAATGAATCATGGTGATTATAATGATCATGAATCGGGTTGTGAACATCATGGCTTATAGAACTGTTTGTTCCATAGGAGTTTCCATGAATATCAACGGAACCTGACATGGGCTGCGAGCTTGCCGGGTTAATTGCGTTTATATGATCGTTTTGATGTGGATCATGGGACGGTTCATGCCTTGTCATTACATCATGAGAACTTATCGCCTGAAAAGTATCCGTCAGCCATTTAAAAATTTTCATAATATATCCGTATGTTATCAGCTTATTTTTAATAAAAGTATTGATATTTTATTTAACACTGTACCGCTTATTATTACTGAAACCTCATTCGCCGTTTTCATTGGCTTTTTTAAAGTTAATTTTAATAAAATGTACCGAGTTCTATTTATAGCATATTCTGTAAGGCTGGCCCAGTTCTTCGTAGGTAGCTCACACACACCACGCAGTGTATCTGTCGGTTCTTTTTCAATTGCAACTCATTGATAAATATAGATATTTTAATAAATTTTACCATTTTATCTAAAAGGAAGATATTTAATACTCTAAAATTAATGGTATACCATTGTAAACTTAATACCATATTGGATATGCTGTATTCCAATTAAGTATACTATAATATACCATGGTTTACTATAGAAACCCAAAAGTAAACCATGGTATACTTAATTATTATCATAAATAAAAGTACTTTTTTAAGGAATCAAGGGATTAAAGGCTAAAAAAATGAAAACGATTTCAATCAAAACTGAACCAAAAGAACTGGAATATCTAGCAAGAATAGCTGAAAAAAACAGACTTTTTTCTGGTGAAAATAACGATATTTCTCTTGGAAAAGCACTAAAAAAAATACTCCAATGGTGCGCTTATCAAGACATTGATATTACAAAATCACATGATGTTTTTGATGAAGATATGCGAAAAATGATAGAGCAGATTCACGTGTGCATGCCGAATATTATGTACCTGTCACGGATGGCCACGCTATTTTCAGGAGATGGAATACCACAGGAAAAGGCAGAGCAATTTAAAAAAACATCGCTTGATTATATCAATAATACCTGTGGCGCATTTCAGGAGGTTACTTATAACAGTCTGCGCGTTTCTATCAACCCGTTTGGCCTGAAACAGATTCCTGCTGATAAGGAGAAAACGCTGTGGAAATAATACTTGATATGGGGCGTGATACCGTTCATTCCCTTGAAGAAATAGCAGCAAAAGAAGATAAAAAAACCGACATTGTAGCACTTGAAATGATCGCCATGGGTATTCGTTTATATAAAGCTTCTCAGGAAAAAAGTGAAGAAACAAATGATATTGATATGGTTAGAAATATATTAAAAACATCTCTTTCCAATCAAGAATTATTGGGTGAAATACTATCTATTATTTTTAATAAAGAGCGTTCAAGGCTGGGTGCCTATGATGCGGAAACGGCGATAAAAATGGCTGACAAACTTTCAGAAAAATATATCCTTGGCGGCGAGAGATTATAACTCTCGCTCAAGATCAAGTTGCTTTCTTTCCAGTTGTTTAATCTGTTTTATTTCTTTTGAAATGAGATCTTTTGCAGGCTCAATTCTCTGAATTGCACGGTCAGCTTTTCGTAATAAATCCAGCGATTTCTCATCCGTGTCAGTGATGGATTTATTATTGATTTTATCTATTTTATTAAAAGATAATGTTAACGATTCGTTATGTATCTTGCGATATTTGTCGGCCGTTATTTCATATCTTAGAACCTGATTCAATCCATCTTTACCAGCATGAATAAGCACATCATTTAAATCGGTTTTACTCTTGTTTTTAAGCATATCCGGCATGACAACAGACACCTTAAAACCTGAGCTTTCAGCCCGGTCAATGGCATCAATAATCATCTGTGATTTAAAGGTATCTGCTCCGTCGTTATCAACACAGAAGACAATGTTTTTTTGAAGACCTGAGAGTTTTAATTTTCTGAAATTGCTTTTTCCCAATACGGTTACAACACGGGCGTTTTTATCACATTCCAGAATACTTAATCCCGTTTCAACGCCTTCTGATACATAGACCTTATCACTTTTATGATGTGTATTCAGTTCAACATAAGTGCCTTTTCTGGCACCAAACCCCTGCTTTATTGGATCTGAAGCATAGTCTTTATCCCCTGTTTCAGGATTTATTTTTATCAGCTCGATGTTATTGACTCCTCCTTTATCATTTCTGGCGATAGAGACAAGGGCCGGCACAAAGGTTTTTTTATCCTGGTGATAGGTCTGGCATGAACGAACGAAGCGTATATCGGCCTGTTCAAACTGATTTAGTCCCCGTGTTTTACGAAGGTAGGTTTCTGCAATGGTTCCTTTGACAGGAACGCTGTTTTTGACAATTTTTTCTATTATTTCTTTCTTTTTGTTATCATCATTGTTGATTTTTTCACTCTGTAGCTCTTTTGAGACCATCGGAGCCATCTCAATCGGCCGACAGTTAAGGAAATCTTTGGCATAACCAATGACATCCTTAAAATCAGTGAACCCCATTTGTGTTTTAATCAGCTCAAAACAATTCCCGCTTTCATCGGTTTCAAAGTTATTCCAGACTCCTTTTGCCAGATCGATACTTAAACTTCCTTTACTGCCATAACGAAGATTGGTTTTCGTTGAACGATGCGCATTGGGATCACCTAAAAGAGCCCGGGTGAGAGCTGGCAGAGATGTTTTAAGCGTGGACTCAATGTCTTTTGCACTCGGTTCCTGGGCCACAGTTTTTGCCCTAAATCCTTTGAACGGTAAAAAGCTATCGTCAATGTTGTTACCTTCTTTTTCAGACTTCTCAGAAATAAGGGTTTGTCTGAGAACTTTTTCTTTATGTTCTCTTGCTGTAAACGCCTGCTGCATCAGCCAGGCTGATTTCTTATCGGATTCAAACTGAAATTTGGGGTTTTCAAGTCGGGCAATCAGTTCCTCTTTTGACTCGGTATAAATAGTAGCCTGGTGTGATGCCCGGGTGATATCGATTTCATGAGACCGGTGGGTTGTGGCCTGTTTTCTCGCATTAAGACTTAAGCTGATAACATGCCTGTCAGTACCACCCTGGATACTGTAAGCCGTATGGGTATAGGCATAATCCCAGTGGCGGTCTTTATGATCATTAATGTTTAATGTGATGTTTTCTTTGTCGTTTTTGAGATTAACCTCAAGACCTTTAACCGAACAGACTTCATATTCTGTATTAGCTGTCCTGTGTCGGCTTTTATCCGATTTTTTGAGACGTATTTTATCCCCTGCAGACAGCACAGCACTTCGTTCTTCAAAAATCGACATACGCGCCTTTGCAGCCATTTTTGCGGGGTTTATTCGAAATATTTTACCATCGCACAGGCAGGTAAGCTGGTTTTTATCCCGATTTACATTCGTTATCTTAAAATAATCCCCGCGTTTGGCAACAGACCAGGTATTATCAAAATGAATGATATCACCAGCCTTAAAATTACCCGCCAGCATCAGTTCTGCTTTGGTCATATCCTTTGATAGGTATCTTATTGCGCTGTGATTTTCTGTGCTTATGATGCCTTCTGACTGCAAACCTGTCCGAATCCTTCTATCAATAGCTTCCCGGTCCTTATTAACGTGCGCGATGACAAGGGTTCGCTCTCGATGTTCCGATGTTCTGGAAAGATAGTCTTTTGCCACTGCATCATACAGCGGTGAAAAATCAATTTCTCCAGTTTCCTTATCAAGATCAGGCTTAATTTCAATAACAGATGAGTTATATACATCTGTTAAACCTTCTTTTCTTTGAACATGATCATTAGGGTTAATTGATGCGGTTTTTTCAAAGCTTTTTCTGATTTCTCGGTTGGTTGAATGATAGGCAGCCTCCCTTAGTTCCGGTGTTCTCTGTCGAACAATATCTTTCATGAAGGCTGTTTTCTGGGTGCCGGTTTTAACCGTCAGCTCTTGAGGAATTCCGGCTGGAATGGATTGTAACTGGGTCATATCTCCAGCATAAATAAGAGAAACATTCTGCTTAATCGCGCGTTTTTGAAGCTCATGGTAACGCTGAGAATCGATCATTGATGTCTCATCAATAATACACAGAGATTTTTCAGGCAAAACACTTTCTCCTGTCAAAAAACTTTCTACGGTCTGGGTTTTAATCTGGTTTGCTTCTAGTTCCATTCTTGCTTTATGAGTCGGTGTCAGACCAAATACTTCAATGCCTTTTTCATTTGCAAATTTTTGTACTTCTTTCATCATGGTTGTTTTACCGGTTCCGGCAAATCCCTGAATGGTGACAAAGCGGTCTTTATTCGTCAGTGCCAGGAATACTGCATCTTTCTGGCCCTGAGTGAGCTTGGTGTCGATGTTTAACAGCTCATTTTTATCGGTGATGACAGGTATTATCGTTCCCTGCCCTGCTTTATTCATTTCTAATATGTTTTTTTCAAGCTCATAGGCTTCTTTGGTTATCCACCAGGTATTTAAATAAGAAAGCTCTCTTGACTTGAGACGCTCTGATAATACGGCTTTGATATCAGCATAGGAAGATTCACCCAAAGAGTGCATCAGAGCCGCAGTAATCAGTTGTTTGTGTGAAAAGGATGCCTCTCGCTCAGCGCATTTTGAAAGTGCAAAAGCCACGGCTTCACGGGCAATATCATGGCTGGATTTCTGCATATTTGAACTTAAGCTTTTTGCAAGATATTCAAGATCTTTGGACAAAGCTTCTGGCGCAAAACGCATGTCTCTTTTAACAAGCTTATCTTTGAAATGTGCAATATCCTCAATGCTCCACTGCGTTTTTTCTTTGTTTAATGTCTGCTTTGCCTGATTTAAATCATCAGTTATCCAGAAAAGTTTTTCTGCTTTTAATGAGAGCTCTTTGATACGCTGTCCTGATATCTGCCATGACCTGGATCCTATAAGCGCTTCATCATAGTGACGGTTGATTTGAGAGGCCCTTTTGACCAGGGCATGCGAGAAAAACCCTTTTTTAATGGTCTCATTGTCAAGTTTAAGTGTTTTATTGCCTGCTTTTATGGTGATATCCTTTTCAGATATCCCTGCCACTTCAAATTCTGAATTTTTTTCAAAATCATATCCCCTGACAATATATTTTTTATTAAGCATTAACTTATCGCCAACCGATATGTTGAGGGTGGACTTCCTGAAAACCACAGCATCTTGTGTTTTATCAAGGCTTATACTGCTTTGTCTCCCCTTTTCATTAACAAGTATTAACCCTTCTTTTTCCTTAGCCGTTACATAATAGCGTTTTTCCTTACTTGAAAAGGCATGAAAAACAAGCGCATCACCAATCTGATAAAATTTTAAATGCTTTTTCTGTGGCTCACTTAATGTGAGCGTTGAAAGCGTATCAATTCTTTTTTCCTGGATACTGATTTCACCTGTACTTTTAAGTTTTTCCCTTAGTTTTTCAGTGAGCTCAGCCTGCTCTTTTCGAGTGGTGGCATAAATAAGCGTATTTTCACGGGCACTGGCGTCTTTTTTAAGCCAGTGATTAATAACCGAATCAAGAGGTGTCTTTCTTTGACAAAGATTGACAGGAACATCTTTTGATAATTGGGATATTTCATGACAAACAACCCCTGCATTCTTTAAGGCTTTGATTGGACTTCCTGGGGCTGCTCCATCGATTGACTCCAACGCATTAACAAGGACCAGTTTGCTCTGGCTTTTCAGTGCTTTTTCTTTCAAAGCTTCGATGTCATCAAAAGAAAGCTTCTGCGCATCATGAACAACAATAATGTCATTGCGCTTTTTGGTGAAGATATTCTGTTCTAAAATATGTTCATAGGCATACTGAAACCCATTAACCGTAAAGGTGATTTCTTCTTTAAACAGCGCTTTAAACCATTTGATAAAGGTGGCGGTATCACGTTTAATGTCCTTTTGTAAAAGGCGTGCCTCAAATGCGGATTGATGCAGGATAAAGGCGCTCACCCCCTGATTGTCCGCCTGATTTACAAGTTCGGTTAACAGATTTTTTTCAGCACCCTGATGTTTGACATCCACGATTTGAACCTGAGCGCTGGACTTTAAAATCCGAGCAGCTGCAGACGACTGCCTGACATCAATGCTTAAGCCTTCACTGGTATTGCCTGTCATGGATTTAACAAACTGCTGCTCTCTTTTTAAAAGAGCTTCAGAGGTATAATACTGATACAAACGACCTTTTAAGTGCCCGTTTTTAAGTTTTTCCTCAATAACAGCCTCAAGCGCATCGCTTTCAAGATGTGTTCTGCCAAAATCAAAGGCAATCCTAACAATATCAGCGTGTTTAATACGGGCATTAAAGCGGGATAAATGGAAAATGGCATCATCAACGGCCATTTCTGCATACGCACAAAGCGGCTCGGGTTGAAAAGGTTGTGTTTGCCCCTGCTCTTTTTTTGCTCCAGCGTTTTCCTGTAAGGATTTAAAATCCACTTTGTACGTCTTCGCTTCATCGCCCCACAGTTTTTCAAGGGAGTCGGAGTCAATGCTTTTTTTAGCCGCACGGGTATCAAGATTAGCCATTTCTGCGGCTTTTTGACTGTTTAACCCAAGACTTGAAAGACGCTCTTTGATACGGTTTCGCTGTTTGGAGGACGCTTCAATATACGCCTGGCTTATTCCCTTGATTTCAAAATTGCCGTATTTGTCTTTGATTTCGATATCAAACCCAAGCGTTTTCACCTCCTTTGCAAGGGTTGAGGTGTAAATCAGGCCGAAAAGATGCTGGTTATCGTATAAAATTTCACGAAAACCGTTATAAAAATGTTCGCGGTCTGCACGGCTTTTAGAAGACAGGGCACGCCACATGCCATCAAGGCGTTCAGTCATGTTCAGTATCACAAGATGCGTATGCAGATTGGGATCAAGCTCTCTTGAAGTTGAGTGCTGAAAAGAAGCGATGGTCAGATTGTTGGTTTTCTCAAAAAGTACCTCCCCTTTAACGGTTAAACGGGCCTCAGCCGCCATCTTTTCAAGCCTTTCAACCACAGTACTGACGGCCTTTTGGTGTGCTTCAATCAGTCGTTTGTCTTTACCCACAAGTGCCATTAAAGAAACGGATTTTGGTGCTGAAAGCGTCACATCTGTTCCTGGCCGGTGTTTTCGCTCATCACCTATCTGGATCCCCAGCAGCTGCCCTGAAGGAAGCCTGCCTTCTAAAAGCGGCAGAAAATCCTTTGACTTAATCTCGCCGCTTAATCCCAGCTTTTCAGCGCCCTTTCCCATCCACAGACTTCCCTGTTCAAGACCGTCTTTATCAGCCAGATAGTAATTATCGCCTTCTGTATAATAACCAAAAGCATCCTGGGCTTTGCTTAATGGTTGAATGGTCAGCATGGTTTCCTCCGTAGAATATGTTTTTTTTAAAGACAAAGACTCCCTTTTCAAGCAGTGCATGCTTAAAATTAATTCTCTTGGTATGATTTGGTCATGTTTTTTCAGGCTGAAAAATTTGGTGTTCTGGGCCCGAACAGTTTAAAAAATGGGTTCTGCTTCTTCGTCACTCATGATTTCTTCTTCCTCTTTCATTTGATTAAACGAATATTTTTCTCGGCATTTTTCAGAATTAATTTTTAAACCATCATCTTCATTAGCAACCAACCGAAGGTTGCGGTTATCTCTTTCATCACCTGCAGACGCGCTGTCAACCGCACTGTTTTTACTATTTGACTCAGACTGTGCAGCCGGAATCTGGCGTTCAATAAAATCACAGGCCGTCTTTTGCCGTTCACAAAATTTAAGTTTCATGCGGGTGACAGGAAAATTGCCTGGTAGTCGTAAAAAACATTCCATGTCTTTTAAATTCATGATTTCTGGATAGGTAACAAGATTTCTTCGGATTTTTGATCGACCGACCGATATCCCATCCCGAATGGTATTGGCACCATAGGAATAAGACTCTGTAGCTTCTTCGATTTCTTCTTCACCAAGTTCACGCGCGACAAGGCTTGCCATATCATGCGAGGGGCTTCTGAAGAAAAAGCGAGTATTCAGCAAATCAAATATTTCAGAGGCCGCATCACGCCCATAGACTTTGCCAAGCTGAGAGAAGCTTTGCATGCCGAGCATAAAACAGCCACCAAATTTTCTGACCTCTGCAATGGTTTCAGCAAGCATCGGCAGACGATGCAGTGAGGGAAGTTCGTCACAAATAAACCATATTCGCCGGTTTCTGTCTTCTTCAAGGCTTAAAAGGGTCATCGAGGCCATGGCAAGCCACATGGAAATCAAAGGCTTTAAGGATGAGTGCTGCTCACCATTGGATGAGATAAAAAGCCATCCAGAATGCTCTGGGTTTAAGATATAATCTCTTATGGTAAAACGTTCACGCTTACCGTCATTTAACCCTTTTAAAGACTGCAGAGATTTTAAATACGTGGTAATCACCGAACGAATGGATATGGCTGTTTTTTCAATGCGCGAGCTGACCAATGTGGCAGCAGGCGTTCCCGCAAGAAAGGGTTCCAGTTGTTCAAAATCAGCCGTTAACAGAATAGAGAGCAGGGAATCCACTGTTCCCAGACCTTCTTTCTTAAGCTTTATGGCGGTGGAGGCAAACACCGTTCTTGCTGCATCCACCCAGAAAGGATCGGTCTGGCCATGAAGTGGAATAAGGCTTTCTGCCATGTTGGTGAAATCAGAATCCCTTGGCGCATCTCCCCACATGTCCCAGTTGGCACAGCGCTCATCAAATGGATTTAATATCACATCATGGGTTTCATCAAAAAAATGAGAGGTAAAGCTTGCGCCCTTGTCATAAATAATGACCCGGTCTCCTCTTTGTCTTATTCTCTCTAAAAACTTCATCATCAGCTGGCTTTTTCCAGTACCAATTGTGCCGTGAATTAAAAAATGCTGGACCTCACTGCCACGGACCATGGGAACACCATCAATCACCAGATCGCCTGCCATACCCTCTTTTTTGATTGTTTTAACAAGCCGTTGCACCGGAACCATCCTGGCACCCCTTAAAAAGCGATTCTTTCCCTGGCTTTTGCCTTTGTATATAAAGAAGAAGACCAGAGCGGCACTTAATGTCGTTGTGATGACAAACGCATAAATCATCGATTGAAAAAGGCTTGTCCAGATGAGTGATGCCTTCATGGCAAAATAAGGATGAGACAATAAAGCCTTGCTGTTTAAAGTGACCATGTTCCCATGAATGGGCAGTGTGACAGGATAATAGTTATCCAGCCAGCCAAGAACGGAGGCCTTGTTGTACTCAAAGGCTGTTTTAATGATTTCATTGGGCGTTAAGTAGATGGTTAAAACCAGCATGATAACAATCATCAAAAAGACCATAGTTTTTATGACGGCCTTATTAATCTGGAACAACATCCGAAGATTATGAAAGGCAATCTGCCCGCCTCTTGTAAAGAGTTTACCTGTTGATTCTGTCTGCATTTTCATTATCCTTAAATTACTGTCTTTCTGGCTTATCGCTGTATTTTTTTACGGGGGTTTTAACCGTCTGAGAGACATTCTGTGCTTTATTTTTTCCGGCAAGATTAAGGGTCTGGCGCTGGGTGTCTACCGCACGCCCTGTTGTCTCGATCACGGCCTGCTTCTGAACCTTATCAACGCCCAGATTTCTGGCTACAGCATGGTCTTTAAGCATTTTTGCCTGTTGATTAAACTCGGCATCCAGAGAATTTTTCTGCACATTCATATCAGCAGAAAACCCGTCATAATGCTGCCATGGACTTATGTTATTCAGTCCGCCTGAATGAATCAGTGAGGAAGCTTTTGAGTCAAGAAATTCCTGTTTGATGTGTTCAAGTTCTGTTTGCGCCCGAGCATCTGCAGGATGCGTCTCAAGATAATTCATTTTTTCCTGACCGTAATTTTCAACGGCCCAGTGAACGGCTTCCTGATTTAAATTGTGGTTCAGCTGATCGGAATGGGTTGAGACGTAGTTCTGTGCATCGGATATGCGCTCACTCTGGGAAAGACTTGCGTTTAACGACTCAGAGAACGAGCTTGCCTGCCTTAAATCAGTGCCCACCTGATATAAAAGGTTTTCAGATTCCGTACCGCTTGAATCAAAGTGGTGCGACTGGGTATAGGACTCAATGGCACTTAAATCGTTTCGGAAAGCTTCTTCTTCCCGCGCACTTAAACCAAAGTCCGTGGATGCGGTATTACGGTTGGTGCCGGAATGTGTATTTTCAATTCCTTGTGAAGTAGAACCCCCGGCAGATATTCCCGCATGCTTAATAACCGGTATTTTTCCAAGAACTTTCCCGAGATCAAAACCTGCCTGAGCACTGTAGGTATGACGCGCCATGCCTGAAAAGGCTTCTTCGGTGCTTACTCCGTTTCGTTTGGCGACATCTTCTGCCATGCTCCAGGCGTGAGACAGCGCCTGCTGTGCCTGGAAGCTCTCAGAGCTTGAAGCACCTTCGCCAAGGCGCATGTCATGCGCTTTCGCATCATTAAACTGATACGCTTTATGTCCTGCCTGAGAGACCGAATCATTAAAGGATGATGCTTTTGAAAATACGGATTGATCGGCCCGTTCTTTGGCATGCGACAGAGAATCCTGCAACCCTTTTGTTGATACAACGCCAATAGCAGAGTTAGATATGGCAGGCTGTGAATTATAAACAGCCTCCCCATCGCCGGCATCGGTAACGGTTGCCCCGCTTAAGGCCTGAACGGTGCGCTGTCCTGCAAAATCAGTGTAATTGACATCGTGTTTATTGGCAGAGAGCGTGTTTGCAGTCGTGTTATAAAAACTGTTATTGCCAAGTGAATAACTGGCATTGGCAACTTCGCTGGCAGCCTGCATGGAAGCACTCTGCATATGGGAGGTTAATGATGTGGCAAGTCCTGCAAACGCTTCACCAATGTTGGAGACAAGTCCCTTGGCAAGAAATGGAATCGACATCATTAAAAAGCCGGCAACACTGGCAAGATCCCTGTGAACCTGATCCAGTGAATCGAGATCAATACTGGCAATAGCACCAAATTGGGATGTTTTCGAGCTGCCATACATCACCATGGCCGCATTTAATATGGAAAAAAGCATGGGCCAGAGCTCTAAAGAAAACAAAAATACGAAGTAGCTTTTTAATATTTTTACCCCGCCTGTGACCGTGGCAAAAATGAGTATCAGGGGAAATACCGCAAACATCATCATCAGTAAAATGGTATGCAGAAGCGGTAAAAACCAGATGGCTTTTTCGGCCCCTATATTCCATGCAGCACGATGCTGCAGCTGGGTTTTGGAAAACTGATTATTTAAAATGGCAGCTGAACTGTTGGTTTTAGCACTGTAATCAGCAAGGCCCGATTTAACCGCATTGATCATCATATTCTGTAAAACTAAATTAGCCGAACCATCAGTGACATTTTGATAATACCCATAGGCATCTTTTAAGTGCGTATCCATCAGATTTTCATAAGTCGTTCCTTTGGCAGGACGAGAAAATAGCTCGCGGCCAAAAAAGATATAGGTATTTTTAACTTCCTCATCAAGGCGTTTTTTAAGGCCAAACGTCTGGTTGTTAACCGCCTCGTAACAAGAGACATTTTCTTCATTTGACATCACCATGCGCCGAATTTTAGAGGCTTGATCCATGGTCAGGTTTCTTATATTGTCTGAGCGTTTAATATCCGCAACAGAATATTTCCGATTAATGGCAATATCTCCGACCACACAGTTTCTGAAAAACGTATTCATGTCTTCTTTTAAATCAGGATTTACAATGTGAAAGCTGTGTGAGGCTTCAAGCAGTTTTGCACCAAAGAGCATGCCGGTTTTGGAATAGGTCAAAGTCTGTGGGAAATCAGAACCCGGGCGGGTGAGCAAAGACTCATATTTTTGCGTTAAGGCGTAACCAATATTGGTAAAAAGGCTGGCTGTTGTTGCAATCACCCAGGGAACATTAGCCACCACATAGGGTTTATTGGCGGTGATATCTTCAATCGTAACCTTAACTTTAGGTGTTAGTATCAGCCCGGTTATTAAAGTATAGGCAAAAATCCATCGGGCATAAACCAGGGGATCGCGTCCTTTAAGCCAGGCAGCCGTTGTCATGACAATGCCCAGAAGTGCTGCAATTTTTAAAAGGCTTAAGAAAAGACCGCCACTGACAAACATGGCAATGACATTAAAAATCATTCGAAAGCCTTCACCAAAGGCCAGAACATGTATGGTTGTTGTCGCATCCATTGATTTACCCCATAAGCTCGTACGCATTAACTGCAATCTGTTTTTCAATACTTCTAACCCGCTCAACCAGCCTTAGTTTCTCATCCAGACGGTGACCGACTTCAGGTACCAATTGAGCAACCGCCTGCTCGGCATGATTGATTCTTTTTTCAAGTGTTTCGACCATCGCTTGGGTGAGCATGCTTCCAGCTGTGACGTTTTTAACCTCCCCTAACAGTTCTGAGAGATACTGGGTTAACAGGTCCTGTGCCAAAAGCGAGCTATAATCGTTTAAATCCACCGCATTAACCCCGTATTCGCTGGCGGCCAGTACCGTTAAAAATCGGAATATCGGAATATGACTCATGGCAACGAGGTTTTTTTCAGCAGCATATATATTTTTGTCATCGTCTGTTTTGATGTGCTCATAAAGCGATTTGATAAGCTTTGATACCCGTGCTTTAAAACTTTTATCCTTTTCTATGGTGATTTCTTTTAAATGCACACGCATACACTTTTCTTTGTCGTTGCAGCTCCATATTTTCGCAATTGACTCCTTGCCATCGTCGCGCCCTAAAATGGCGGCTATTAAATCCTGATTTTTAATGAGCGATGGGACTTCTGTCACATGACCATCTTTATCAACAATAATAGTGCCGATAAGACTCATCATGAGCTCGGCAAGCTCTGTGTCAGAAGAAAGCGCTGATTTGTCCTTTAACATGGACCAGATAATGTTTTTATTAACGATGACCTCATCTTTTTGTTTTGGATCGGCTTCGGCCTTTTCCAGTGCCCGGTTAAAATCAGAGCCGGCACAGCCCTGGCGTGCCTGCACGTAATCGGAAAACATGCCGGAATCGCCCATGGTCCCCTGGTCATGACAGATTTTTTCCTGCGAGGCTTTTGTTTTTGGCCAAAGCCCTCCAACCAGATTCTGACTTAACTGACAGGAATTAATGTTGGCCTGATTCATTTTCTGCTCCAAAGCCTGCAGGTTATCCTTGATTTGTTTAAGCTCAGGCACGGTAGTCGCAAGAGCCACATCAAAAGCGTAAGCCGCAGAATTTGACATGACTGCCTTGCCAAGCTCTTTTAAGCGCTTGCCTTTAATAAAAGAAATGCTGCCCGTATATAAATCTATCCCGGGACACCCTGAAGACACGCTTGGCATATCGAGTTGTACGAGTTGAAACTGTTTTACCTGATTTCTTACGACAAGCGAGCCACTACCATAAGAGCCTGCCGCCTGTGATTCATAGGCCCCAGGTGATGTGGTATTGCTGTCATAGCCAAGCCCATTAAAAAACGTATCCAGATCACCACTGACACCGGCAAAGCTTAAAGCCGAAATCATAAAAAGCCCTGCAGCAACGCCTTTTTTAAAAGCACTTTTCATGAAAGACTCCCTTGTTCAAACTGCATGATTTTAGGCACAAGTATATTGATACGTGCGGTTAAGGCCTGCTCCGAAAGCTCGCCTATAGCTAGCGGATAAATCCTTAATGTTTGTGTTTCCAGGATAAAGGTTGCAGGATAGACCACGTCATTATTACCAAAGGCGGCCTTGATAAAATCAGGGGTCACACGCTCAAACGAGGAAATGCCGTTAACGTTTCTGTCATCAATGCTTAATCCTCTGAAAGGAAGCGGTGAGCGTTTAAGAAAATGTGACACTGTAAGTCCCATGTTCTGACAGTGCGGACACTGGCTTGAAAACAGCATGACCAGTTCGTGGTTTTTCCAGAAGCTGTCAACCTGAGCCTGGCTTGAGAGCGATACCAGCAACAAAATAACCAACAAAATATTTCTAATCATATAAAACACCTTCTCCTTTAACCTGACGCTCAATCTCTGTGGCAATGACCATCATCTGCTCGGTCAGGTAGTCCTGCGTGACAAATCCTGATGCAACCGGCAATACATCGCCTGATTTGGGATGAACCAGTACAATCGATGGAAAATGTCTGATATTAAGCTTTGCAGCCTGACCTTTATCGAGGCGGGTCTGCGGCAGAGATTCAATGCGTTTGCCATCAACCGATACCGGAATAAAGGAAAAGCCATGAAACCGTGCAAAATCAGATAACACATGCGCCTGTTTTTGTGAGTACGCATCATTACCCTGATAGAAAAACAAAAGACCGTAGGCTTTGGTCAGATGCTTAATGCTTTTATCAATCTGTGTTTGGTAGCGGCTTTCATTGAGCTTCTCACCAATGCCTGACACCGGATTTTTAACCGTGGAATCAAAATCAGGTTTCCTTAACAGGGCATACTGAAAATTATGGGAAAAAACAGATGCCTCATTGAGCCAGAAATGCTGTAGACTCAAAAACCGCTCCATGTCTTTAACAGCGTGGGTAATTCTTGCCTTATGCAGCGCTTCCATCGTGTAGTAACGAAGGACTTTATCCTTTTGCTGCCAGGAAAGGCTCGAAAAAGGAATGTGTTTTTCTTTTTTTACAGGAACCGTCTCCTTAGGCAGGTTGTACCACAAAAATCCCGCCGGGCGTTCTGTTTTGTGAGCTTCGGCCTTAAAGCCTATGTAAAGGAGCATTAATCCCAGAACAACAGGGCTTATGACAGAAAAATATGCTTTAGTCATCCTCTCCTCCCTGATGATTATTAATGTAATCACTCGCCTTTGACTGTGCCTTGTTATTTTGAAGTGGCCTGAAACGAGCGCGGTAATCTTCAACGATTTCCTTAAGGGCTGAACGCATCTGTGGCGTATCAAAATCTATACGGCTTATCTGGTCAGGAGTAAGCCCTCTGCAATCTGCAGCATTAGTATCGTCCCATACCGCGCCGAAGTTCATGCCCAGCTGCCGCCTTGCTTCCACCTGAAGGATACGGGCCAGTTTGGAATGAAAGACACACCAGGACTGTTTTTTCTCAACACAGCGTCTTTTACCAAGAATTTTTTTCTTTTTTGAACAAAAGGTGCCACCGCCAGAAACCACGACCGCCCTGTTTTCACGCTGCGCCTTATGCAGCGCTTTTTCGGTCTGAGAGGCACTTAAAATATCCTTATCTTTCCTGCAGAAATTAATGCGGTTGTATTTATATACCGTACGACAGGTAATGTTCTGCGCTTTAAAAATGCCGGGCATACCGCCTTGAAGTTGTCCGTCTTTGACTTCCTGTGCTACCCCGCCCAGTGCGCCAATCTCCACCGCCCCTTCTGAGAAATCATTGCTTTGTTCACTTTTAACCGGGATGCACGTCCCATCACTACAGGGTGCGGTATCAGGATATTTATTAGCCTGTTCATAATCTTTTCTAGTCTGATTCTGTGTGTCTTTCTCAAGCGACTTTTCTTTGTTTTCATAAGCCTGCCGGTAAAGCGTCCCTGCCTCTGAATCGCTTTCTACAAACCGTTTTCCTGCGGTTTCCAGCTCGCCTTTATTTGATGGTTTCAACCGTGCCTCTTTTGGGTTTTGCGTAAAATCCGGCAGCTCGTTTGTATTAAACTGTTGAAAGAGCGTTTTGCCCTCACCTGCTTTTTCGCGTGCGTACTGCAGCCCTTCCGAGTAATCGCTGGCAAAGGAAGCACTTACGGTCATGGCAGCCACCATCAAGAAAAAAAACCGTTTCATAACACCTTCCCCTTAAGCTCGCCTCGTTCATGAATTAAGGAAAGCGCATCAGAAAGTGATAAATTGCCGCGGACCACATCAAAGACTTGACCTTGACTCACAACAAGTGCCGGGACCGCATCAATAGCAAAATCTTCAAAAGCAACGGGATCAATCTGGATGGAAAGTTCCGGGTATCGTTTTGTAAGCTTTGAAAGCTTCGATGCCGTTTCTGGCATGCTGTTATCAATAAGACCGTTAAACACCACCGTTATATGAAAGCGCTCTGCCTGCTCGAAACTTTGCGAAAGCAGGGTTTGTGGCATGGAAAAACTGACAAATAGACGTTTCTCGACTTCATTAAGGCCGTTTTTAGCCTCCTCTGCCATGGCAACAGGATGCAAAAAGACAAGCATAATCAGGATTAAGACAAGCATTGCTTCCTCCTTAAAAGCGCTGCTGCCTTAAAGTGATTGAATGTCACCAGTAATACTGTTAAAGCGATTAAAAGAGTGTCCGAGACTCGGACAGCAAACGTGGCCTGCGATATGGCATAAGCGTACTTTAATAAAAGCTGTGGTAAAAAACAGGCGATAAGACCCGTTAGCAGGCAAACTGTACGAATAAAAACCTCTGACAAATATCCTCTGCCCTTATTCCAGAAAAAAACCACCTCATTCATTAAAGGAAGAATGGATATAAAAAGGATGCCGGCAGCCATCACCCCTGAAAATAGAAGGGTTATAACAAACCCTTCAAAATGCTCTAAAAAGTTCTGCACAAAATCTCTTGGCGAAAACATCAAATACACAACAAGTGCAATGGCGGCATAATAAATCAGAAAAAAACATGCCGGCGTGCAGTTTTGGGTAAGGTTTTGTCTGTTAATACACATGGTTTAACTCCTTTTTTTTATAAGAACGTACAGTTTCGTTTGCGCCACACCAGCATGCCGTACTGATCGGTCTGGTGCGGCTTTATTTTGCCAGCTTCCATTTCAAGCGCTGAAAAACCCGCTGGATAACAGTGGCGGCCGTCGGCCACCTGATTGACCAGCTCATAGCGGTAGCGTGATTTGGGCGTAACCGGAAAGTTAAATGTTTTACAGGTCAGACCATCTTTACCGATGGAATCGCTAATCATCTGCTGGCGGTGAAGCTTGTAATTCATGCGCTCGGTCAAAAGAAACGCCATCTGCACCGGAGAAAGAGGCGATGTGATATGCCCTGTCAAAGGATAATGTGAACCCTGAGCACCTGCACACCAGAAAAGACTGTCCAGCGGTTGTTTTAAAGTGGTTGACGAGATGGCATCAGCACTACAAGACGACTGGGCAGCTGCATTGGCAAAAAAAGCCGCATCCGGGTTTAAGACAAAGGCAAGGGATGAGTCCCGCCACGAAGGGTCCAGTTCTGTCATCCACAAAACATCGAAATCGCCGCCTTCCTGACAGCTTAAGGAGGTTAAAAGAGTAAGCCAGACCATTAAGGGGTATTTATACCAGTGCACATGATAAAACGCCTGTCGTTCTGCCGTTCCATTTTGAAGCCTGCCGCCTCTTTTATGACTTCTGGCAAGCCGTGCCCCGCCGAGATTAACAAAACAATATGGGGTATCGGTGACATCTGCCAGTGCTATGGGTTCCCAGTAACCAATTTGAAGCCCAATTCTTGAGCCACAGGTATTGATAATGCTCTTGGGGTTTGTGGTATCTTTAAGCCCGTCCCGGCTTTTAACAATATTGGAATGACCAATGGTTAAAGGAAACAGGCAGCGGTAGCAGACATCTTTAAAGGGATTGACAAAATGGCCATCACACTTTTCAGCCCAAAGGCTGCCCGAAAGCATGAATAACGATAAGAACAATGCCTTAAATTTCATGGCCATTCTCCCCGATTAAAGGTTCATGTATCACCAGAGCCATCCTGTCTCTTGTGACAATTGCCGGCATCTGGGTAATGCCAAACTTTTTACAAATCACTCCTTTTTGATCGAAATAAACCAGGCCATTCAGCATTTTTTCTACCATGGAAATACTGCCACCGGTTAAAATAAAACGGGCATTTGAAGTGAGTTTTTTAGAGATCTGCGCAGCCCACAAAAGCTCTGCTTTGTCATCTGCATTGAAAAACACAAGTTCCGGCTGATAATCCGGCAAAAGCGTTAAGACATTGACTGAAGTACTTCTCGGCACGATGATATTACCGTTAATGTCTGTCACGCTGTCTCGAACAGAAGCTACTGGTGTATAGTGGTGTACTTTAGAGCGCCTGCCCCTTTTCAAATGAAGGGGCTCTGGCCTGTCAGCGTAATCACGCGCCCTGCCCTGCCATTGGCGTGCCATCTCATCAGTATTTAAGCCGGCTGCTTTTGATTCCATCAGTTTCAAAAGACTCAACTCTTTAACCGGCCAGAGCTCACCTGTTGTGCCTAAGTTTTTGGCATTACCCATGGGTTTTATAGTCAATAGAACGCTTAAACCCGCCACCCTGATGAAACCTTTCATGACGTACTCCTTTGCAGTTTTCGGGATAAATCGCGTTTGGCAGGTTCTTTTTTCATTTTTTGGGCAATCAATTTAAGCATTGCATCGGTTTTATCGGATACACCGGCATAAACACTCGTTTGAGGAACGATCACCCAGTTATTTTTCAAAGACTGCTCTTTTAAAGTGTCATTCATGGCCCAAACAAAACGCTGGGTCAGCACCTGTCCCTGTTTTTCACTTAATCGGCGCCTTTCCAGTTCTTTTGCAAATGCACTGATGGCGTATCCTTTGTCAAAAATCACTGTTTTTTGCGCGGCTGGTAAAAATGTGCTTAAACCTGCCATTAAAACAAGGATTAAAACTGCGCCGATAATCATTCCGAGCCAAAGGGTTAAACCTTTCATCCAGTTCGCGTGATTCATTATTTCACCCCAAGCTTTTCAACAACGAGTTCCACTGCCTCATCAATTGCCACCCCGGATTTAACCAGGCGCTCAAGCGCCTCAAATTCATCGCCCTTGGTTGAAAATAAAATGCGCGAAAAAGGATCGGAAAAATAACGGTGAAAGGTATACCCCTGGCCATACTGGACCATCACGGATGCAAATCCCTGAGAGCCTGCCTCGCCAAATTTTCTTAAAAGATACTGCTGCTGCTCATTAAAAGCCTTCGGGTTGTCTTTTAAAAAATCGTTTAAATCTCCTGGTAACAGGGTATGATGAATGGAAGAACAAGCCTTAATTGCCCGGCCCTCAACCGTTGCATTTAAATCATCAAGCAGCTGGGTCAATACCCCAAAGCCACCATTGTGCTTTCTGGCTGTTCGAAAGCCCTGCATGATGAAATTGGCGGTGATTTCATTATCCCCACCGGTTAAATGCCGCCAGGCCTCATCAATCACACAGCGTTTACGCCTCTCGCGTGGACCAAAATAAAACTGTCCTTGTATAATCACAATCATCACAAACATGACAATCTTTAAAAGCTCTTTGTTTTTTTCAAGCGCCCCAAGTTCAAATACCACCAGGGGATTGGCGTTAAACGCTGGCGTGTCGCCGTTAAACATGTGCCCGTAGAGATTACCAGTCGTAAACTTCTTTAAATGCGTGATTAAATCAGAAAGTCGTCTGTCATCGGGGTGATCGTTTTTGAGCATGGCTTTTAAGTTATCTGCCACATCATCAATAGATGCTTTCGCCCTGTTTTTCTCCCAGGACATCAGTACAGCATCGAGCAGATAATCCATCTGGATGGATTCAAGCGGCATTAAAGGGGATGCCATAATCGCCAGTAAATCACGAATCTGAATGCAGTTATCAACCTGCTCACCATCAATCTCAATATGTCCTTCAAAATCAAACAGCGTGAATGGGTTTAACTGGATGGAGGAAGCGTCCACATAAACCCCACCCAAAGCCTGACATAAATGTTTATAAGAGCCGCCGATATCAATAATAAACACCTGCTCACCCTTGGCGAGCGCATTGACCACACGATACTGTTCAAGATGCGATTTACCAGAACCGGAAGTCCCGCAGGTGGTGTAATTGTAATTACTGATAGAAAGATTTTTGTCATCAAAGGTATCAATAAAGGCCACCTGATTACGAAAGGTCGGCAGCATCATCCCCTGTTGTGAGCCTTTAAAATCAGACACGATGGGCAAAAGACCTGCCACGTTGACATTGGTCAGCGTTTTGGTTTCATCAAGCGTTTCAAGGCCACGCCACAACCCTTCCGAGGGCATAAAGGGCAATGAGGATAAAAAACGAAGCCACTGGGTGCATTTCGCGGGCCTTATTTCAAAATTCAAAGCCCTGTAACTTTCAACAGCCTCTGCAACATGGCGCTCATGATGGATTTCATCGGTAAAGAGCACCAGGTTATAACAGGTTGGAAAAAGTGCCATCTCATCGCGCGAAAGCCCCTTATTGACCTCACTCCAATTGTTTAATTCATCCTTTAAAAACGGATTCATGAAATTTTGAATACCGTTGTTGTTTTTATTCAAGCTGTAGGTCATGCTTTTAGCTTTCGCACGCATTTTTGTCTGGTTTTTGCCGTGAATGGCAAGTGTTATCAAAAAAGGGCAGGAAATGTTTTTCTTTGCCTCATAAAGATTTGAAAATAAATCGGGCGTCTGCCAGAGAGAAAACTGTTCAGGATACTTGTGAAGTTTTAAGTTCACGGCCGTTGTTTTGGCTGTCAGCCCTTTATCACCAGGTACGTCCATATCAATAAAATCATCAAACACCGAAAGTGCCGCTCCTTTTTCAAGAAACTGCTCAATGAGTACTTCATTTTTATTGACTTCATCAATTTGGGGCCACTCAATACTGTCTTTTTTCGGTATCACCAAAGCGTTTAAAAGGCTGCCAAGCAAGGCCTCATCCATCGCTCGATTATCAATACCTATGACGCTTAACTCAGAGGCGATGGTGTTTAACAGTGATGCCATCATGGCCTCACGGGCCTCCCCTTTTTTAACGGAAAAAAAGACAAATACCCGGTAATCACAAAGACAGGCAGAAACACCGGCCTTATTGGCATAACCCTTGTGAATGGCTTTTTTGTGATAGTCCATGCTTTTTTCAGCAAGTTTTTGATAAAGTCCGCCTTTTTTCAAAAATGGCGCAAAACCCTCATCAATGACAGGGCCCACCATGCCATGCTTGTACAGCATGAACTGGGCAATGACTTCATTAGGAAGCTTGTTTTTAAGCATGTCCGCCAGTGCTTTTGACAAAGATTCACTGGCGCCTGACAAAGGGGCAAGCTCAAATCCAAAACCAATGCTCTGAGCATTAAAAAAGAGATTATTCTGACAGGCCTCATAAGGCATGGCGGCTTTTAGAAGATTTCTGTCAACAGCAAGCGAGGCATTAGCATGCGCTCTTGCTCTTGCCGCCCCATCGACATTATAACCTTCGCCGGAAAGGCGTGCGATTTTCGATAAAACTTTCACGCCATAATCTTTAATTGGTGCCAGCATCTTAAGCCCTCCGTGCTGTATCATTTAATGCAATTGAGCGTTCTGGCATAAGAACACCGCTCTTATTTTTATGCGGCGCAATCCACAAGGTGCCTGCCATGTTCTTATGATTCTTTGATAAGTCACCGCCCTTAAACACCGAACGTTTATGGTAAGTACCTTTGGGCTCTGTCATCGCATGGACCTCATCGATGGTCAGACAGGTATCGCTGGCGGTCTGATTACAGCCAAACTGGTCGTTCATGGTTGAACAACCACTCAATAAAACCATCACGGCAGTTAACATCAGTATGCTTATTTTCATGGACTACCCCTGCGTTGAAAGTTGACTGCCGGCACCATAATCCTCACCGCTTTTATTGATTTCTCTTAAAATCGACTCAGGAATACCGGCTTCATTCGCTGAATAACTGGATTTGTCATGCGCCTCACCAAAGCGTCTTTTTGGTGCTTCATCTTCATCCGATAACAGGCTGAAACCTTCTTTAAACACAATGTTCACGAGGTTTCCGGCACCAACCTGAATCACCGGGTGGTACTGCTCGGCACGTTTAATGTAATAGCTAGATAACTGATCGGCGGCTTTCGATGCCCCGCCAAGTCCAGCATAAGAGCCGATTCTGTCACTAGGAACGAGACTTGTTGCACCATAAGGACCAATGTTTTGAACACTTTGTGCGTACTGGGCGGCACTAGCAATGCCGGATAAGGCTCCACTGATACCGGCCCACTGAACCACCTTGCCATCGCGCATTAAAGGACGGCCTTTAATGCCGACCTTACCGGCAAAAAAAGCCCATCCGGTGACTGATTTATCAAGAATGGGACGTCCTTTTCGCGCACAAGATATTTTATCGAGCGTGACATAGGCCCTTTCACTGGAAATATCGCCATAAGTACTTGCCGTGATAAAACATCCCTTTAGGCGAGACTGCTGATTATTTGGCAATGTCCCCTGAGTAATGAGTTTAAAGAGCATCACGCCATTGTTTTTCTTAGCACCATTCACAGAGGCATCGGCATCAGCACCACCCAAAACCACAGCCTTGACAAAGGTCCCGCTGGGGACGTAATTACTGGCGTTTTTACTAAAAACCTGTGATTTGGGCGGATCATAGTTAAAGCTTACGGTGTGAATGGCGGCTGTTTTATTAAGCCGGTGCATTTGGGCAGGCTTAATAGGATTGCTGTTAAACCCAAGGCCGCTTAAATTCCCTTTTGCAGCCAGCATCAACTCACCCGTTCTATCTCCTTTGACTCTGGCCTTGTTCATTTCTTTTGTGAGCTTTTCAAGCAGAGCAGCTTCCATCTTTTCAGGCTCAAAAGTTTTTGATTTTTCTTTTGATTTTTTAAGCGTTTCTTTTAATTCGGACAACTCTTTTTTTAAGTCTGTCAGCTCCATCTGCTGCGCTGTCATGGCACTGGCGGCATCCGCATCGGAAAAGGTGTCATCAACAATTCCGTTAAAGACATGCTCATCCTTAT
>CETS01072420.1_pt1 | contig 24587 bp, 26 predicted proteins | sample 356391 | NCBI WGS metagenome assembly CETS01 (sample SAMEA2622673, study PRJEB7988) | marine metagenome | isolation source: saline water (ENVO:00002010), including
TTACCGCGTAAAAAATAAAACTCATCTAGAAAGGTGGCATTCTGTCTGTAATATTTAATAAACTCACTATTATAGTAGTAATATTCTTGTAGTTTTTTTATTTCTGTATCTAAGTAATTACGCTTTGACTTATCAGTGCCTCTTGGTTTCTGAAGTAGATACTTGTATAACTTAGCATAAAATTTAAGTTGTCCGTAGATAAATGGTTTTTGTTTTTTAAAAAAGAGGATTTCATTTTCTTTATTGATGAAATTTCTCTTGCGCAGTACAACTCTTAGTTGCTGTAGATATTTTCGAGATAATTTAATGCCTTTTTCGACGTTTGAAAATTCATTTAGGTTCTTATCGTTAACATCATCAAGAGCCAACTTACATTCATCAAGTATATGTTGTATTTCATTTGTCAAAATTAAACTCTGTTTCTAAATAATTTTTTTCATATTTTGCTTTCGTTCAATTATTGCTCATAAACCGATCATCACTAATGCGAGTATAATAAAACTGGCATAAGTCCAAGGATTGTATCAACCCTTATAAATAATAAATTGACCAATAGTTGCTCCCAATGTTGACACTTAAATTTCCGAATAAATTAGCTAAGCTATTGATAAATAAATTTTAGAACATTAGAAACAGTAAAAACCATATCTGTAGATACATTCAAAATGCCTACAATTTTGAATAGACTTTGTCCGAATGTATTTCTTAATCAAAATGGTTTGTAGTCTCATTGAATAATAGCAATATTGAGAGTTCAATAAAAATAGGAAATGGATTTTGCCGATGGTTTTGCAAAATTTTGAATTTCAAACTGACAAACATTTGTCTCAATATTATTCCAGTACTAAGGCTACTATTTTGAGCGAACAAAAATGAACGTCGAGTAGGTAAGGGGGAGTCTCACCCCCTAAACGCCCATACAACCGAAAGTGGACCTTAGAATTCATACGGCTCTTCTTGATCAAAACATTTTACTAAGGTCTCCAGCAGGGATATTTCCAATGCTTAAAGAGTCTTGGAAAATATTTTGAGTGTCTTCGGGGTTACTTGGTCGGTCTGCGTTGGAATCTGCGGTATTTATTCCGCAGCCATTTCCCAAGCTAAAAAAACCTTTGACAGAACTCTTAACCCTCCAGACTGATGCAAAACCGATGATATTACTAGCATTGCTTTAATTAGTTCTTACCATGGAATCTCCCCTGTTTCAGGATTATGAAATTCGCTGATAAATTTCCCATTTGGTCCGTCCTGACCAATGATGGCATATTTAGCAATGCGTCCCCCTGCATTTTCAGCTGTATCAGTGCCATTGTGGTTGTTGAAATCAGTGGCGATAAAGCCGGGGTCAACAGCATTTACTTTAAAGGCAGTTTCCCGTAATTCATAGGCAAGGCAGACGGTGTACATATTTAATGCTGCTTTGGAAGGGCCGTAAACCGCTGCCTTATGATGATAAAACTCCCAGCTTGGGTCGCTGTGTAAAGTGATGGAGCATCCGCTTGAAGATACATTGACGATTCGGGGTTCGGGAGATTTTCTTAGCAAATCAATAAAAGATTGGGTAACCCTTACCACTCCAAATAAATTTGTATCGAAAACCTCTTTATAAGTATCTATGCCTGAGTTAATTGATGTTTGGGGGAAACCTCCTCCGCTTATTCCTGCATTGTTAATGAGTGCATCCAGTACTTTGGTGCTTTTGCCTATCTCAATACGGGCAGCATTTATGGATTCCTGATCGGTGACATCTATTTGTATCGCTTTTAAATGGTCCAAACCTTCGGCTTTAAGTTTTTCTACAGCTTTCAGACCGTTTTCTATTTTGCGGCTGCCCAGGTACACAAATAGTCCTTTTTGCAATAATTGCCGTGCCGTTTCATAGCCCACGCCTTTGTTAGCTCCTGTGACTAATGCTGATTTCATATTTCTGATTTTTAAATTAATATTACAAAGCTGCATATTTCAGAAATGAAACCACTTGTCATTTGGCAAAAAGCGTTTTTATTGGATATTTTTTCTTATTCTGCTCAATGAAGAAGGTGTAATGCCCAAATAAGATGCAAGATGTGATAATGGAATGCGGTTGGCAAGCTGCGGGAATTTATCTATAAATGTCAAATACCGGGTGGTCGCATCTTGTTCGATCAACGGACTTCTTTTTTCCAATTTTTGCAGTAAGATTTTCTGTATCATCTTATTCACGAGGTTATCCCAACCGGGCATGCTTTGAGAAAATGCTTCCCAATCGGACTTCGATATAACGATTAGTTTGCAGTCCGTTACCGCTTGTATGTATTCGGAGCTTTCCATATGGCTCTCGAAGCTTTTCATTTCTACCACCAACTGGTTTTCATCAAAGAAATAGCGGGTTATATCTTCGCCTTTATTGTTGTAATAGCAAACCCGCACCACACCTTCGACAATAAACCCTACTTGTTGTGCAATTTTTCCTGCTTCTGAAAAGTACTCATCTTTCTTCAACTCTAACTCTTTTACCCTCTCGGAAATAAATGCTATTTGCTGTTCGTTTAATTGTCCGAAATGTAAGATATATTCGATAAATTCTTTCATAGCCGCAAGTTAGTGATTTTTATTCCTTTCGAATTTTACCTGTTTAAAAGTGTTCTTTCTGGGGGATAGTCCTTAGAAACCTCCAAATCCACGATTCTTGACCCCTCTATAATCACTCATACCAAGGTCGAAGAACTTTCGAAATAGATTAAAATGGCTAGCTATACTCATTAAATTTTGTGTCCTTTAAAAGTAAAGTTGTTCACTAGCCAACTAGAGGTCTTGCATCAGCGCATCAGCTTGTGTCAATAAAGAGATCAGTGGAAAGGTTCATTTACCGGTTCTCAATGCTGCATTAATTTTTCCCGCTGGCACTTCCACTTTCTCTAATGCCAAATGTGCTAAAGTCATCTCTGCATTTTTAATACTGTTCTATTTTGGAATCAGGCGTTCTTAACTGTATTTATCATAATGACTTCAAATGCTTATCCAAAAATTGATAAACAGCTTTTCTGGCTGCTATAGCCTCGGGTATTCCGGGATAGTATTGATAGGCGTGCCATCCTCCTTCTCCCACTAAGAGTTCAGTATTGATCCCACCTTCTTTTAATTTCCAAAAGGTTCGCACGGAAATGCTCAGAAAAAGATCCCTTGTTCCGGTAGATAAAATAGTGGGTGGAAAATTTCCTTTGTAATCTGCAAATACCGGTGATACCAACGGATCATTTACGTTTACATCCTCCGGTAAATATAAATTCTTAAAAAGTTTATCAGCGCTGTTTTTTAAAGCAATAACATCCCGGCCATCATTAAAATAATAGGAGTCATTTCCTGCAAAGTTAAGATCCAATGCAGGAGTGAACAATACATTCGCATCAGGCATCCTGAGATTTTCAGATTGTGCTTTGAGCAACATAGATTGTAAGATTTGCCCACCGGCAGATATGGACGAACTTACTATCTTTTTGTCCGGAAATTGTCGGGTTAATGCTTTATAAACCTCAAGAGATTCATTGATAGCCACTGGGTACTTTACTTCGGGCGACAATGAGTAATCGACCGAAAAAATAGGATAACCATATTCATTTGCCATCAACATGGCAGCTCTTTCGTAAGGCGTACCCATCATAAATCCTCCACCGTGTAGGTGGAAACCTATGGTGTTTTCGTTGCCGGGTTGAATGTGTTTGGGTTGGATGATAGCAACTTTTACATTGGCTATGGAAGTGTCTTTTGTTGTAAACTCAAAGCGTTTGTGCATATCTTCCAACATCCAGTTTTCATAAGCATGCCACTGTTCTCTGGCCATCAATTTTTGCTTGTCGTTGAGGTTGATGAGCGGAAATCGGTAATACTTGAATGACTTAATTGAATCCTGCGCTTGCTGACTCATGTGAGCCATTTGTTTGGGATCAGAGATTTTGACTTGATAAGCACAGCCAGATAACAAAAGCATCACCATCGATGATAATACAATTAATTTTTTCATTGTGGTTCTTTGTTTAATGAACAGCAAAGTTACAATAGGATGGAGGCTGGCTGTTTTCTTGAAAAGTCCTTATTTGTTTGTTGAAACGTTCAGATAAGGGTTAGGGAGATTATAATTGACGAATTGTCGCTATTTAATTGCACACCTCACTTGGCGGGAAACCATAGTGCTTTTTGAAGGCAAATGAGAAATGCGAAAGATTTTCAAAACCAACTTCCAGATAGACATCGGTTGGTCGTTTTTTCTTTTGGGCCATGAGATAATGTGCCATCTCTAAACGTTTCCTTTGTACCCATTTTTCCGGAGGTGAATCAAAAATCTTTGAAAAGTCCCTTTTAAAAGTAGAAAGGCTCCGCCCCGTTAGTTTGGCGAAAGTGCCTACAGGTACATTGTATTGATAATTCAGGTTCATAAAATTTTCCAAATCTACTTTATAAGGCTCCTTGAAGTCAAACAAAAAGTTTTTGAAAGAAGAATCGATTTGCAACAAAAGCTCAATAGCTTCCCTAGTTTTAAGCTCGCATATTTGGATTGAGAGCTTCTCGGGATGGCTTTCATAAGGGATGAGTGAATCAAAAAAACCTTTGATGACAGGATTTCCTGTAAGCTGGATGACTGCTTTTCCCCGATAGGGTTGTTGCTCCTCCATGGCATTTTCAGCAGCATATCGCCGAAGTGTTTGCTGGTCAAAAAACACACCTATCATTTTAAAGGGTTCTCCGGTAGCCGATGGCTTTTTGTATTTTTTGACCAATTGGTTCCTGCGCATCAAACCTATAGTGTCTGGCTTCACTATATAAGAACCTTCATTGGTAAAATATTCCGCTTCCCCTGACAATGTAATTCCCAGACTATGTTCTGGTAAAAATTGCTCAGAACTCTGCTCTTTTTGATAAGAACAGGAGTATAAAATGTTATGTTGTATTATTTGATGACTTTCCATAAGTGTTTATTTTGCCTGCCCCATTATTAATTTATCCATCATATTGTCAGACAAAATCCTTTTTAAAGTTAACAAAAATTTCGCGTCCCACTTTCCACTCACATATCTTGCCTTGGGACTTGTAGATTCTATGGCTTTAAGAATAAGCTGGGCAATGTTTTCAGGAGCGGAAACATTTTTGGCTACTTTTTCGAAAGTATTATACACTTTGCCAGCCAGATCTTTGTAATGAGTATCGCCCGAAACCTTCATCAGGCTGTCAAAAGCAATGTTGGCCCATTCCGATTTTGTCGCTCCCGGTTCTACCACAATGACATCTATTCCAAAAGGCTTAACTTCCATCCGCATACAGTCACTAAGGGCTTCCAGGGCAAATTTGCTCGCGTGGTACCATCCACCCATGGGCAATGCTACTTTCCCTCCAACAGAGGAGATATTAATTATTTTACCTTGGCCATGTTCCCGCATTTTGGGCAGCACCAATTGAGTTAATCGCATAGCCCCCATGACATTTACTTCCAATTGATAGCGGGCATCGTCCATACTTACATCTTCAATAGCACCGTAAGAACCAAAGCCGGCATTGTTTACCAACACATCTATACGCCCAGCTTCATTAAAAATTTGATCGACCGCAGTAATCATACTTTCATTCTTAGTAAGATCCAGAGCAAGAGGTTTGATGCCCAATTCTTTCAAATCATTCATTCTATCTAACCTGCGGGCGACACCGTAAACATTGTATCCTTTTTCTGCCAAGAGAATGGCGGTTGCTTTGCCAATACCTGCAGAAGCTCCTGTTATTAATGCTACTTTATTCATTGGCCTGGTTTTTTTACAAAGTTAGATGGCAGGCTTTTTAATCGTTTTGCTCAGGAGCTCAAATTTATTTGTTCAGCAGCTCAATATTAATGTATTCGTCAGTAGCGCTTAAAATGAAAGATAATCTTTATATCAGCCTCGTATTTTATGCCATGGTCATTATTTTAAAATAAATTTAGTCTCCAGTAAAAGTTGTTCACTATCTCGCCAAAGCTCCTGCATCAATGTGTCATTTTGTGCCAGTTTAGAAGGTAGTGGGAAAGTTATTTTACCAGCCCTTAATGCCACATAAATATTTGCTGCCGGCACCTCCACTTTTCCCAATGCCAAGTAGGCTAAAGTGATACCGGCATCTTGAATGCTGTTTGATTTTGGAAGCATGCGTTTGCGCAAAATGGGTATGGTAAAAACCTGCCATGCCAACCGCATAAATAATGTCCCTTTTTGAAGTAAACCTGTACCGGGAGTTGCTCCGGGATCGTAAGCGATGCATTGCCAATTGTTTTGCTTTGCCTCAGCTGTGGAAACAAGGTGTCGTATTGTGAGAATGGTGCATAATTTTGATGACGAATAGGCACGTTGTGCGTTGATGGTCATTTTTTCATCCAAAGTTTTATCCTTTTCAGGATATGCCAACCAAATCGCATTGGCGTGTTTGGGAGGCGCTACCATCGCATTTTCAGAAGGATCATGAGTGCCACTTGTAGTCATTATGATTCTAGCATTGGTATCCAAATAGGGCATCAATAATCTTAATAAGTAAAAATGAGCTAAATGATTCACCGCAAAAGTCATTTCAAAACCATCAACTGTTCTTGAATTAATATCAGGATGGTTCAAACCCGCATTGCAAATAAGTACCTGAATTTTTTTAGGTTTGATTTTTTTTGTGATTTCTGAAACGAATGAACGGACATTCTCCAAACTATTTAAATTCAGCGGAATGTGTTCTGCACCTTGGATTTCCTTGTTCCTATTTCCTAAAAACACCCTTGTATGCGGGTTGTTTATTAACTCTTTTGCAGTGATCCCCCCAAAACCAGAGGTGCCACCTGTCATAACAATGTTTAATTTTCCCATATCACTTTTTATTTAGGGTAAAGAAAGCAACAGGTTTTTTATCAAAATTGTACAGGAACGACTTCCTTATTAGTCATTTAATTTTGAAATGTACCTGTAAAAAGGGGCTTTCTCAAAAAAACTCTTGGGACTGTAAGCTGTAAACCGCTTAAATTCTCTTATAAAATGTGCCTGATCATAATAGCCTGCCTGATAGCCAACTTCGGTAAGGCTTATTGGTTGTTTCTCCATTAACAAGGACTTTACATTTTCGAAATGGCAGATTCTATTGAATGTTTGAATATTGACACCCATAAGTGCTTTAAACCTTCTTTCTATTTGGCGTTGGCTTAACGGTATTTCCTTTATTATGGATTCTAGCGAATTGCAGGTGTCCTTTGTTTTAATAATATCCGCTATCCTAAAGATGCGTTTGTCAATTTCATTTGGTTTGATGAATAGTTTCATCAAAAACGCTTCTGCTATTTCAATTTGAGTAGTAACATGTGCTGTTTCCATGAGTTTGTTTTGCGTTTTTCGAAAAGAATTTCCCCAAACTGAAGAAGCCGATAGTGCTTCATTGCCAAGATGTTCCATAGGAATATCCGTAAAGCGACTCAAACCGTAGGGAGAAAATTTTACTATAAGTCCCCGTGCGGTTGCCATTTCTTTCCAGTTTAAGATTTTGGAACCGTCGGATATACCTAAAAGCACCCCCGTTTCTATGGTTTGCTTGTTAGCGGAGAAAGGAATAGAAGATATCAACAGAGTGGCCCCGGGTCTCGACAAAAAGACCTTAGTATTTATTTTGGTCGTATGAAGGGCTAATATCACATAACTTTCAATGTAAGGTCTTAATTCCTGGCGGGTTGGGAAAATTTCAGTATAGTTTATCATATCAATTAAACCTCGCCCTAAATGCCATCGGGCTTTGGTTTGTTTTTTGCTTAAATAATTTACTGAAGGATTGCGGATATTCAAAACCAAGTTCATAGGCAATTTCACTGATCGAAAGTTCGTTGGTCGATAATTTTTCTTTGGCTTTTTCAATTATCTTGTTCTGTATGTGTTGTTGCGTGCTTTGGCCGCTAATTACTTTCAACATACTGCTTAAATAATTAGGCGAAAGGTTTAAATCGTTTGCTACTTGTGTAACCGTTGGAACTCCATTAATTAGAATATCACTACTATTAAAATAACTATCTAATTTTTCTTCGAGCTTTACAAGGATTTGATGATTGTTGATTTTCCGAGTAATAAATTGTCTTTCATAATAACGTTCAGCATAATTTAACAATAACTCTACTTGGGTAATAATTATATTTTCACTGAATTTATCAATATTTGCCTGGTATTCTCTTTGTATATTTTTTAAAATATCTATAATAATATTTTCTTCTTTTTCTGACAAAAAAAGAGCTTCATTCACAGCATAACCAAAGAAATCGTAATTTTTAATAATTTTGGCTAATGGGGTATTCCACAAAAAATCTGGGTGAATAAGTAGTAACCACCCAGACGACTTTACTTCTATATTTTGGTTTATTTGAATGTTTAGAATTTGCTGTGGTGCCACAAACGACAATACACCTTCATTAAAATCATACGGTTGCTGACCATAATTAAATTTCTCACTTACATTTCGTTTTAATCCAATAGAATAAAAATCTTGTACCCACTTAATTTCATCTGAATCTGTAGGGTAATTAACCTTACTATAATCTACTAAACTAATTAATGGATGTTCTGGTTTTGGTAAATTACTATACCTATGAAATTCACTAAGGGATTTAAATTGATACATTTTTTTTATTCAATAAATTTAAGCATTAATTTTCTTTGTACAGTATCATTCCTGCGTGATACAAAATTCCATTTTTGAATTCTCCATCTGCCGTAAATCCAGTATCATCTTTATAATCAATATGATTTCCAATAACCTTATAGTCGCCTTGGTAAGCACTTTTCTTATTTCCTCTTGCTTCGTCATAGCGCTTGTTAGGCAATAATTCGTGACGGATATTACCATCTTCTGTTACCCACATACCAATGTATGCTTTGGATTCTTCAATGGTTTCAATAATGTTGTTTGACATATCTTTTAATTTAGAAAGTTCGTAAGTGTCTAAAAAAGCGGTAACTTTTACAATAGAGTCGTTTTTGAAAATAAGCATCCAAGCATAATGATTTTCGTATGTTTCATCTGTTATCGTGGTTGCCGTTCCTTTCCAATTTAGCCAAACCACATCATCTTCTGCTGTAATTGCTATTAATGCTGGTTTTATATTGGTTTTTAATTTAGATGTAATTGGAATCACTGCTTTTTGAATGAAATCATTTTTGCCTTTATAAACTCCAGAATAAGGTGATTTCCCAGTCACCGTCCATTCTACATTATTGGTTAACAGGTCAAAAAAACTACTTTCTGAAGTTGTCCATTTCTCAAATGCTAATTTAACCGTATTTTTATTCCTCTCCGCTTGATTCATTTCTTGGCTACAGGCCGTGTTACCTAATAAAAGTAACATAGAGGTGAACAATTGTGTCGCTATTGAAGTTTTCATTTATTAAATCCTGTTGAAGTTGCTAAAGTTTTATTCTCTGCCATCGCATTTTGAATGGTTTCAATTTTAAGATTTGCATAATGATAGGCGTCTTCTCCCATAAAAAAGTGTACGGGGGGTTGCTCTTTTTTGCTTAAAGCGATAAAAATTTTAGCTGCTTTTTCTGGGTCATTGGGTTGATTCCCATTCATATCTTTTAAGTGTGCCTGTTCCATTTCTCGAGCAGTTTTATAAGCTTTAATGGGATTATCAGGTGTTTGAACAGAACCCTCGGCTAAAAAATTGGTTCTAAAATAACCTGGATAAACTAAAGTTGTGTGTACGCCAAACGGTTTCATTTCTTCAGCTAATGCTTCGGTAAAACCAGCAACCGCAAATTTTGTGGAACAGTAAATACCAAAACCAGCAAAATTACCTGTATAGCCACCAATGGATGCGATATTGAAAATATGTCCAGAATTTTGGTTGCGTAGATACGGTGTGGCATTTCTAATAACGTTTAATGAACCGAATACATTTACTATAAAATTCTTTTCTACCTCTTCTTCTGAAAGTTCTTCTAATGTTCCAATCTGGCTGTAGCCGGCGTTATTGACTAAAACATCTACCTTGCCAAAATGGTTAATTGTAACTGCAATAGCTTTTTTAACATCTTGGTTTTTAGTTAAATCCATTTCAATGGGTAAGAATGTTTTATTCTCTTCTCCAATAGCAGTAATTAAGGATTGCCTATTTCTTGAAGTAGCGGCAACACTGAATCCCTCTGCTAATAATTTTTTGACTAATGTTAATCCCAGACCTTTTGATGCACCTGTTATAAACCATACTTTTTTTGTGTTCATCTTTTAAGTTTTTTGTGTTAAAATATTACACTACAAAATTGGCATTTGATTAGGTATTACAAATATCCATATCAACGAATTACATAATCAAAACAACGATTTGATAAATTAAAACTATTGATTGCTTTTTTGGAAAGTAAGATATTAAACCGCTATTTTATTATTTTTTCAAAATAGGTAATGTGGTCAAAAATAGTTGGTAGCTTTTTTAGATATAATGATTATTTTATCTCTGATTCGAAGAGGAAATAGGCTTTGGTGGAGACCAACTTATAAGCAATAGAATCAATCTCATAAAATAAAGAGCAACCTTAGGCTTGCTCTTTATTAATTCCTATTGGTAAATTTTGTGGCTTAATAAGAATGGGGGAAAAGAATAACTAGGTCTTTTAAAAAAGAAGTGTTATTTCAAGAAAGATTTACATCACGACTATTTTATCAGGAACTTAATCTTTAATGGAACTCCTTGGATTTAAAAATCGATCACACTATCCAAGGCATCATCAGCATCCTTATTAATAAAATTCGCTTGATAATTTATAGTGGTAGTTACAGAAGAGTGCCTATAAAGTTTTTGAAGCATTTGAATCGGGATTTTATCACCTGAAATATTTCCAAAACTATGTCTTGCGATATGCATACTCATTTTTTTCTTGATGTTCAGTTTAGCAGCCACTTTTTTTAAGTGTCTGTTTAAGTTTCGTGTTATGGTCTGTGTTCTAACAGAAACCATTTGAGAATTATCTAAATCAGTGCCTTTTAGGTAATCAAAAATTAAGTCATTCTTAAGTGAATAATTCTGTTGATATATTTTAAGAATAGCATTAGCCTTGTCAGGTATTTTTAAGGTGACCAGTTTACTGTTTTTGTTCATCCGATACATCAACCTACCATCATTAAAGTCAGACCATTTTAATCTTAAGACATCACCGACCCTTATGCCAGCGAAATAAAAACTAATAAGCCAAACGTGTACAGCTTTTTGTTGAGCCTCAGTTAAATCAGTTGCATTCTCCAATTTCTGGATTTCCTCTATATTAAATCCGATTTTTTGAGTCTCAGGAATTTTAATTTGGACTTTTCCTTTTCCAAAAGGATATCTCCCCCTGTCAACTAAAGACTCTGATATGGCTAGATTATAAATAGTCCGTATTAAAATGAGATAATTTACTACCGTTCTTGGAGAACGCTTATTATCGTGAAGTAGATAGGCTTCAAAATTTTTGAGAAGAGGAACATTTAACTCGTTAAAGGACAACTCCTTTTTTCTAAGAAATGTTTTGAATTTATTTAGACGACCAACTTCAGTATCATATTGATGATGGTTTCCTCTATTTTTAAGATTTGTCAGGTGCATATCTGCAACTTTGAAAAAATCGACTTTTTTGTTCTGCCTAATTTTTTTCTTGATGGAATTGACTGTTTGATAATCTGTGCTGCTTTCGGCTTCGAGAACTTTTTTATTTGCTTCAGCAATTTTTATGATTATAAAATTATTGATAGTACTCGCGTTGGGATGGGATTTTCTCACGCATCTATTTTTTTCATCCCAATACTTTTCTTCAATGTACTGACCCGTTCCCAAATAAGAACTCTTTCTGTCCTTAGTGATTCTAATCGCAATTGGATATTGTCCTTCAGGATTATTTTTTTTACGGAGTACTGCTTTAACTGTTGCCATAATAATTACTTGAGAATATAAAAGTAATAAAAATAGGTACAACATAGGTACAACATTTGTTGATTTTAAACCCTGTTATTTGATACTAAATCTTATTATATGAAATATAAATAATTGATTTACAGTATATTTATATTCACTTATTGTAGTGTGGTAAAATACTCATAACCCGAAGGTCACTGGTTCGAGTCCAGTTCCCGCTACTAGCAATGACAAGGCTTCACAGAAATGTGAAGCCTTTCTTTTTTGCAATGGGTACAGAATAGGTACAGAATCATAGCATTTTCAATTTGACATTTCTCTTGATTTCAAATGATATCATTTTGTAGCAAAAAACAGTATTGATGAAATATTTTAATACTTAAACGCATTTTTCATTAATTCCATTTCATTTCTGGAGATACCCAAATCAATAGCCATTTGCTCCCATTGGGCCACATTCTGCTGAATTGTATTGATAACAGCATTGGCTTTTTTTTCTTTTAACCGAAAATAAGGAGCGACTTCTCTTACTAAGTCTAAATCCAAAGCATTTTCATTTTCCGAAATATTAAGTTTTAAACCAGTACCATTTGGAGTTGGATTGATATCATAAGCCGGCGAAAGTATCCAACCGGAATCCGTTAAAAGGAATCCGTGATTGCGAAGGTGATCATCCGTATTCGAAATACAAACATTAAACGCAATACGTCTCCATAACTTCTGGAGATCGTTATCAACATCAGCTCCATTCTGCATTAAAAATTCCAGAAGTTCCAAATAACTAACCCCATCTTGATAGTCCGTTCCATCAGTATATTCTAATAAGGTCATTGCAGAAGCAAAATGAATACGGGTGCCATCGTTTTTACGATCAAATCGTTGGGTTAGAAATGTATGTTGATGGTGTGAAAATTTTTGTATCCTTGACGGTGCCATATCAATACCGGATTGAATCGCAAGTCGATAGGCAAGCATTTCCCAAGCACCCATATCTTGCTGGTCATTTTGGCTTGGAAATTTAGCAATCCATAAACTTCCTTCTGTATCCCGAATATTTGCCTTGGGTCTTGCTCCTCCCAAGGAAGACCCTGGTGCCATTAGCATATTGAGCCATTTTAGGTATTTCGGATTGTCTGGGGCGTTTTCTTTTTCAAGTTGTAAGCTGGCAAATTCAAGGTCTCTAAGTGCAGCGAAAGGTGGGGCAGCCATCGCTTCATTATCATCTAAAAAAGCACCGTTCTGTACTGTTTTAAAACGAAGTCCTCCCATTCGGTTATTATCGTAAACCCCGAGTAGATAATCCGACTCCATTAAAGTTTTAGGCCGGCGTTCTTCTTTCCTAGCTTTAGCAGCCTCTTTACGCATCATTAGGACTCGACCCCACCGATCAGGTGAAGAATCTAAAAAAATACCGAAATTGGATTTCTCATTGTTGAGGTACTGGGTACCTTCGAATAATTGTAAATCTGGATCTATGATTTGGGCATAATCCGATTGTAACCACCCTTTATCATATTCAAAAGAAAATATTTCTTTCCCTCTAGATGGCGTTACATATAAACTCCCCATTAGGAATGGTGAGTCTATTCCATCCCAATGCGCATATACCAATATTTCTTTTCGTTCCTGTGTCATTATTTCTTGGTATTTTTTGGACCACGTTCCTTAACGGTTAGATCAGCATCCTGTATTTTTCTGCCCAATATATCATCGTCGGCCAAAAGCAATATATCCTTCTCCAGACCTAATACTAATAAAACTTGGAGAATAATACCTAAAGAAACTGAAGGACTCCCTTTTTCTAGGGAAGAAAGTGTGGGACGGGAAATCCCTGCTCGTTCTGAAACCTGATCCATCGTTAGTTTCCTGCGTAAGCGTGCCAACTTGATATTTTCTCCCACTGCTTGTAAAAGCTTCTTATTTTTAGGTAGTAATATAATACTGCTTCTAGACATAACGTTAAATATATTTTGCAAATATATGGAATAAAGTAAATAGTATTTTACGTTACGAAAAAATTTTTTGTTTCCATTGGATGTTTATCCAACTTTTTTGCAAATAATTTTAGAAAATTTTTCGGAAGGTGTGTCGCTTGGAATTTTTATGGGTTCATTTATTTCTTCAGCTTTAACCAATCCGTATGCTCCAAACTCTTTTTCCAATGAATGTGAGTCATAAAAGAATAGTTCTATCCCGTGTTTAGTGAGGTATGTATTTCTGCTGATTTACTCACCTTTTCCGAATCGGGCATCATTCGTAGAAAGTGCTATAAAAATCATAATACCTCTATTTTGATTTTATAATCAGGAACAATCCAATCAGAAGAATTAAAGCTCCTGGCCAAAACAAGAAATCGGGAATTTCATCTAGGAATATAATCGCTAAAAATGCGGCCAACAGTGGGGTAAGCAACCTTAATGAAGTAACTGTGACCGAAACCAAAACCGAAGAAGCGTAGGCATAACACAGTGTAGGTAAAAGGGTAGCTAAAATTCCTAAGGCCAAGAAGTAATATAAGGCATTAAAATCCAGAAAATTAATAATAGAACCCATATCTCCAGAAAAACCAATGATAAGGAGGCTTATGGCACTGCCGACAAAAAATGTAAAAAAACTTGCTAGTTGTGAGGAGGGTTTTTTCTCAATTGGAATGTTCCTATAAAAAATAGAATATAATGCCATTGCTGCCCCGGCAACTAATGCCATAAAATCTCCTAATAAATGCAACGTACCAGAAGAAAATTGGGGAGAGGAATTTCCTGAGATCACTACTAAAATCACTCCAATCATTCCCAAAGATATGCCCCATATTTCCTGAGACGAAATTGAAAGACCTTTACTTCTTTTGTAAATCAAGGCAAACAATGGAGTTGTATTAGTAAGTATGGAGACTTCTGCTACCGGCGCAATCTGATAAGAGGTCACAACCAGCAAAAAATAGCAGGCCATAAGAGTTCCCAATCCCCAGGCTTGTTTAGACTTCCATATTTTTTTGCCTAATGAGTTTTGGCGAATCAAGAAAAATAAAAGAATAAATATCAGACCAATAAAACAACGTCCAGCTATAATTTCCAAGGCAGAAAAATCCTTTAAAAATCGTACAAAGATACCTGTAGTTGACCAAGCCAATGCTGAGAACAAGGCAGCTAAAAAGCCTAATTGCTTGGTATTTTTAAAACTCATAACTTGTAATTGGTTTTATTATTAAGATATTATTTTGTCATGAGGTAGTTCTCAATTGCTAAAGTAATTCATAAAAAATACCCAGTCGAAATATTATCTAACTAATAATTGATAACAAATAGCTTTTATCAAATGATAAATGAACCAATTTTTTATTTCCTTTTTGCTATTATGAAATAATTTTCTATTATTTATGAACATATTTTGTCTTTAAGAATGTGTCATTCATAACCGTTTTGGTTTATAGAGAAAATTATATTCTGTACATTAATTAGCTCCTTCAACACGTAAAATGCTATGATCACAAGGATAGTTTGCTATGGGTGTCTCTATATCAAAGTCAATCTTTAAATCGGAGAAAGAGATTTTAAGGCATTTTATCATCTGGTTTCCAGACATTTGATTTGGAGTATTGGTGATGAATACTTCAATCATTATCTTAATTTTATTAAAAATGTTCTTTGGTCAATTCGGCGTTGACCATTGCGCCGGCGAGGTTTCCATTGGCCACGGCAGTAGCCACAGAACGCATCATTGTCGAATTATCTCCACAGACATAGATACCCTCAATAGTTGTTTGCTGAAATTCATTGACCTTGATATGGCCGTGCTCTGTCAATTCACAGCCTAAAGAAACCGGTATGTCGGAATGTTGAGTAGTTGGAAATCCTGCATAAACTGCATCGAAAACTACTTTTTCTCCAGTACTAAAGATTACCTTCTGGAGATAGCCCTCCTGATGTTCAAGTTCTGAAATTTCAGTTTCGATGATATTTATATTATGCGATTCCAGTTTAGCCAGTTGTTCGGATGAGAAATCTGCTTTGCCGGTCGTCAGGATGGTTAAATGATCTGTGAGGTTGTTCACTAGTGAAGCTAGGTGAAATGCACGCTCACCATTCGCCATAATACCTGTTTTCTTATTTCGAAATTCATAACCGTGACAATAGGGACAATGGATCATCGAAATTCCCCAACATTCTGCAAAACCCCTGATATTGGGAATCAAATCCTTTATCCCGGTAGCAAAGATCACCTTCTTGGTAGTAAATTTTTCCCCTGATTTAATAATAACTGAGAAGCCATTTTTACTTTTTTCCGCATTGACAGCAAGATCATTAACAAAATCTATTGTTTTGTATTTTAGAACTTGTTCTTTGGCTTTTGCCGCTATTTCTGCTGGAGGAATGCCATCCTGTGTAATAAAATTATGCGAATGCGGGGTCTGCCGATTACAGGGATGACCGTTATCAATAATCAACACTTTTCGCAGGGAGCGTCCTAATGCCATTGCTGCGGAGAGGCCAGCATAACTTCCGCCCACTATAATTACTTCAAAATTTTTAGTACTCATTGTTTTAAATTTAAACTGTCTCAGAAATGAGACATATTGATGTAAATTTTTTTAAGGTGCTATTGCTTTTATATAGGAAGTCCAGGCGAGCTCCTTGATTTCCTCAAAACTTTTAGTTGTGGTTTGCCTTGCGTTGACCGTACTTTCAATAATTCCGGAATGTAAAACCTGTATCCATTCTGGGGACATTGCTGGACTTATCTTACCCTCTTTCTGTAATTCGATGATAATACCTTGGAATTGGTTATAGATATGATCGTAATCCGCACAATTCTTATTTTGGTGGGTATGTTTATGATCTTTACTTTGATGCAGTTTATAAAAAACGGAATATTTTGCTCCACAATCAATTCCGGCGTAGAGCATCCGTTCTAATTGAATGAGAGCATCATCGCTGCTCTGAATAGCCGATATCATTGCTTTTTTGCAGCTTGATTCTATGGCTTGTTTGCAAACTGCTACAAGTTCATTCCGATCTTTAAAGTAACGATGCAATGTTCTTCTGGTCACTGCTGCATTATCCGCAACTTTTTGCAAAGGAGCAGATAGGTCTTCATTGAAGATCCTGATGGCAGATTCTATGATTCGTTTTTTTGTATGGGTCATAAGACAAGGCAAAGATATAAATATTTCTCAAATGTGTGACATTTGAATTTGGTACAATATTTTCCAATATAAAGTATAATTAGTCCAAAAGGCATTATTCTTTTATGGAGTTTACTCAGCACATTCCTCCATTTTAGAAAAAAGCCTGTCCTGAGCATAGTCGAAGGGCAATATTTCGAGCAATGAATTTTTTTACAAAGTCTCGAACACCAACCACAATTCAATTTGAATACTAAAATCCCTTATTTGATTACTTTTAACTTTTAAGCCTTCAATAAGTTTGTGTGTAAAAAAAACAATATATATGAGCACACAAAAAGTTTGGTTTATTACAGGAGCGTCCAAAGGGATGGGCCTTGAAATTACAAAAACAGTTTTAAAAAACGGAGGTAAAGTAATTGCAACTTCCAGAAATACGGAAACGCTTTTAGAAAAAATCGCGGATTACAAGGGCAATCTACTTCCCGTAAAGTTGGACATTACCAAAGAACATGACGTGGAAGAAGCTATTTCCAAGGGTATAGAAAAATTTGGTCAAATAGATGTCGTGGTCAATAATGCAGGATATAACCTGTTGGGGAATATTGAGGAACTAAGTGATACCGAGTTTAGGGAAACAATGAGCATAAATGTCTTTGCACTGGCCAATACCATCAGGAAAGTCTTGCCGCATTTACGCAAGCAAAAATCAGGGCATATCATTAACACTTCATCAATGATGGGCTATATGGGGTATGCGGGTAATGGAAGCTATAATGCGTCCAAATTTGCTGTGATCGGACTATCAGAGGCTCTTGCCCAAGAAGTTGCTCCTTTTGGGATAAAAGTAACGATTCTTGCACCAGGAACATTTCGTACAAATTTTATGAGCGAGGACAGTCTCAATGTGGCGAAAAATAAAATTGACGCATATAATTTAGATGAACAGGTTGAACAGTTTACGGGCTTTGATGGCAAACAATTGGGCGATCCGAAAAAATTGGCGGAAGTATTACTTAAAATTACCGAAATGTCAAATCCACCCTTACATCTTCCTTTAGGTTCCGACAGCTACAACGCTATTTTACAGGTACGCAAAAATGAGGAAGAAGAAATGGAAAAATGGAAAGCACTATCTTTATCTACTGATTTCAAATAATTATAAATTGAAAAAAGCTGCTCCATATAGAATCGAGTCCATTTCTGAACTCCACCGTTTATTCGGTTTGCCAAAGCCAGACCACCCACTGGTAAGCGTTATCAATTTTGAACTTTTGAAATTTGGAGATAGCGAAATCTGGAAAAATTTTTATTATGATTTTTATTGCGTTGCCTGTAAAAAAGGATCTTCGGGTAAGTTCAAATACGGGCAACGTGATTATGATTTTGAAGAAGGGATTATGAGTTTTACCAAACCTGGACAAATTTTTTCCGTTACAGATGTTACAGATGATCCTGTATCAGGATATATGCTAATATTTAAACCTGATCTTATTCGCCATTATGGATTAGGAAAAGTCATTGGGAACTATGGATTTTTTTCATATTCCACAGCTGAAGCCCTACATCTTTCGGAAAAAGAGGACGAGATAATTATGTCCGTTCTTAAGCAAATGCAGGACGAATTAAAAAACAACATAGATGATTATAGCCAAGGTCTCGTTGTTTCACATATTGAACTACTTCTCAACTATGCGGATCGTTTTCACAATCGGCAATTTCTTACTCGAAGCGCGGTTAATAACGATCTGCTCACCGAAATTGAAAGCCTGCTGACCGACTACTTAAATAGAGAATCGGCACTTTCAGGTCTACCAACAGTTCAATTTTTGTCGGAAAAGCTGAATGTGTCTCCTAATTATCTGAGTGATATGTTGCGTAGCCTTACTGGTCAAAATGCCCAGACCTATATTCAGAAATTTGTAATTGATAAAGCCAAAGACCTTCTTTCAACGACCAATTTAAGCGTAAAGGAAATAGCTTATGATTTAGGTTTCGAGCATCCACAATCTTTTAGTACAATGTTCAGGAAAAAGACACAACAGACTCCCCTGCAATACAGAGCTTCTTATAATTAAGCAACTACGATCGTTAAAATTGTGTACACGCAATAGCCGGGTGCAAGGCTAACTCAACTTAACTGCCGTCCAAGAACAATTTGACTACAACAAATACCAATCCGGTTAATTTTTACGAAATGACAATTAAGAGCTTTGCAACAGACTTAAAAGAAGAAAAAATATGCAGAATATTAAAGAAAAAGTAGTCGTTATCACCGGAGCCAGTAGTGGGATTGGAAAATCTATTGCCTTAAACCTGGCTGCCAAAGGAGCGAAAGTAGTTCTCGCTGCGCGACGTGAAGAAAAGTTAAAGAAAATTGTAGAAAATATTATTCAAGATGGCGGAGAGGCAAGCTACGTAGTTGCAGATGTTCAACATAGAACAGACCTAGCCAAATTGGTCAGCATAGCCTTAGCTGAATTTGGAAAACTTGATGTGATGATAAATAACGCTGGGATTAGTCAGTTAAGCAAAATTGATGAATTGGATGTGGAAGGTTGGGAGCAAATGATCAATGTCAATCTGAACGGTACTTTATACGGAATGGCAGCTGCGATTCCCGTATTCAAAAAACAAAAATCTGGACATATCGTGAATATAATTTCTACTGCTGGTCTTACCATAACACCTACGATGGGTGTTTATGCAGGAACTAAGAATGCGGTGAGAACAATCTCCGAAGCTTTTCGGCAAGAGTCGGACGGTTCTATCCGAATTACGGGTATTTCTCCTGGTTTTGTGGATACCGATTTTGCAGAAAACATTAAGAACGACCAAATGCGAACCGCTATTTTAAAAAGTCGTGATGAAATTGCCATAAGCGCAGAAGCGATTGCAGATGCCGTAATATATGCTATCAGTCAGCCCAAAGAAGTTGAAATTGGAGATATTGTGATTCGACCGGCGGTTCAAAACTAAAAAATTATTATCTTCAAAAGTTATGGGAGCAAGTGATTCAGAAATAAAACATTTTAAAAGCATATTTGCATTAATGCGTTATTTAGGGTTGCCCGCTCCACAACACCCGCTATTTGCGTTAGTAAATTATAACAAAATACCACAACAGGAAATAGACAGTGAGCAAAAATTAAGTATTGATTTTTATAAAATTTCCTTTAAAAATACATTCAGTGGAAAAATAAAATATGGGCAGGATTATTATGATTTTGAAGAAGGCGGAATGGCGTTTTTAAAACCCGGTCAAATTGTTACGCCTTATCAAAGTTCAGAAAGCTATGAGGGTTATGCGTTGTATTTTCATCCTGATTTTATCAGGAAGTATCCGCTGGGAAGTGAAATAGCGAGCTACGGATTCTTTTCTTATCATATTGCGGAGGCCTTACATTTGTCGGCCAAAGAAAAAGCACTTATCGATCAGTTATTACAGGCGATAAATGCAGAACTAAAAGAAAATATAAATCATTTTAGTCAGGAAGTTTTGGTCTCACAACTTGCCTTATTGTTGAGTTATAGCAAGCGTTTTTACAATCGGCAGTTTATTACACGGAAAGTTGTTAACCACGAAATTATTCATTCATTAGATGAAATTTTGGAGCAGTATTTTCAAGATAAAAGCGGACTGGATAATGGCTTGCCTTCAGTAACCTTTATTAGCAACAAACTCGGTCTGTCACAGCGTTACTTGAGTGATTTGTTACGTTCTCTTACAAGACTAAACACACAACAATACATTCAGAATGCTATCATAGAAAAGGCAAAAGAAAAACTATCTACAACCAACCTGTCTGTAAGTGAAATAGCTTATGAACTGGGTTTTGAACACCCCCAAAGCTTTAGCAAATTATTTAAGAACAAAACATATGTTTCTCCATTGAAATTTAGAGCATCATTTTAAATAATAGACAGCAGACAACTGATAGTGCTTGAATACCGATGCTCATATACTTTATCATCAAGAACAAAACGAATGACACAAAACAGTGAAACATACCACAATTTCAGAATAGCTGTTCCGGCAGACTATGAAAACGTATTTTCTCATTTCTATTTTGCCGAAAATCAAACCAACGAAAGGATAACAAAAACGTTATTACCTTCTTACCAAACCATTTTGATTTTCAGTTTCGGAACAAAAACATTACTCAATTCCGAAGAAAATACACAAATAGAAATTGACAAATGTCTTGTGCTAGGAACAATCAGGAAAGCGTTTGAATATTCGTTGCCACCGCAATCAAAAATTTTGGTTGCCAATTTCAAAGACGATGCATTTTATCGGTTCTTTGGTAATATTTCACTTACTAAACATTCACCAATACATCCTGATAAGCTCTTGAGAGAAAATTGCTTTACGTCATTGTGGTATGAACTCCATAGAATGGATAATGTTGAAGAACAGGTAAATTACATTCTTGAGTTTTGCAAACCCTATTTACTACAACGGGACAAAATAGCGGAACAATTAATAAAGTTTAAAGAACAGTCGCTAAATCCTATCAAAGCAATTGCTAGCCACAATAACCAAACAGAACGAACTATTCAACTCAAACAAAAAATACATTTCGGATATTCTGTAAAAGAAATTAACCGTTACGAAAGATTTTTAAAAGCCATTGAAAACATTGCTTCCAAGGCAACAAAAGAGGATTGGTTTACGATCATAAATGATTGTGGTTACTACGACCAAAGCCAACTTATTAGCGACTTTAAACATTACCTAAATCTTAGCCCCACAAAATATCTGAAATTCCAACAAGATATTTGTAATCCCATAAATTGATTTTCGTTTTCTTACAATTTTAGGGAAAAACAACATTCTACTTTTGTTATAACAAATTAAAAAAGTAGAAAATGAAACATTTAGTTATTTACGCTCATCCTAATCCCCAAAGTTTAAATGGTCGGTTAAAACAAGTAGTTTTAGAACACCTTACCGAAAGTGGGCATCAGGTAAAAGTTAGGGATTTATACCAACTGAATTTTAATCCTGTTCTTTCACTGGAAGATATGGAAGGCCAGCGAATAGAACGGGTTAATGAAGAGGTAAAAACTGAGCAGAATTATATCGTTTGGGCAGATTGTATTACATTTATACATCCGATTTGGTGGACAGGTTTACCTGCGATACTAAAAGGCTACATCGACCGGGTTTTCAGTTATGGCTTTGCTTATCGATATGACCAGGGTATTCAAAAAGGCTTACTGGTAGGCAAACAAACCGTCATCATTAATACACACGGGAAATCACATACCGAATATCACAATTTGGGAATGGACACGGCTCTATCGCTAACATCAGACAAAGGTATTTATACGTATTGCGGTTTAAAAGTCAAACAACATTTTTTCTTCGACAAAGCAGATAGAGCAAATACCGAAGTTATTAAAGAATGGACTCATCAAATAAAATCTCTATTTGTAGAATAATTTATGTCTTCAAAACTTCGGTTAGTACCAGTGAACTGGTGCATCTACTAAAGCCTCGACTGGATAAAATATGTTTTATGGAAAGGTTCTCAAAATTGAAGAAACTGTAACTAAAAAAATTACGTTAGGCGGACAAGAAAGCGACTTCAAAATCCCGAACTTAATATAACCAGAGTCGTTAGCAGTAATGTTTGCAAAAATAATAACTGAAATCATTGGCTAGAATTTTATTTTTCTATTTTTGTATCAAACATTACAAAAATAAATGAAAGGAAGACCGATAGTTTTTAAAAACAAAGAAATGGTGCTCAAAGCTCAAGAACTATTTTGGGAAAAAGGATATAATGCCACGTCTTTATCTGACTTAAGTACTGCGACAGGTGCAGGAGCAGGTAGTTTATACAACACATTTAAAGGTGGAAAAAAAGAACTTTTCAAAAAATCTCTTCAACAACGCAAAGAAGACTTAGAAGATTTCAAAATCAAACTAGAAAATAGCGATACTCCTATTGAATTAATTAAAGCCTTTTTCATTAGTGTGGCAACTGCATCAAAAAAATCTCACTTGAAGGGATGTATTGTCGCAAATACAATAGTTGAAATGACTTTTATAGATGAAGAACTAGAAAATGAAGCAATAGAAATTTTAAAAGAAACAGAAAAACTTTACACCACGGCTATCCTTGCAGAACAAAAAAAGGGAAATATAAAATCAAAAATACCGGCACATACTTTAGGAAAGCATTTAATTACCCTTTGGTGTGGAATTAATACATTACGAAGAATCTATCCGGACAAAGAAATTTTGAAACAACAAATTGAATTACAACTACAGATTCTCAAATAAAAATTTTAACTAATTATTTAATAATCACTACAAAAATAAAATGGATTTAAAATTAAAAGGAAAAAAAGCATTTATTAGTGGCTCAACACAAGGCATTGGTTTTGCCATTGCACAACAATTATTAGAAGAGGGAGCTTCTGTGACAATTAATGGACGACAAAAATCAAAGACGGAACAAGTAAAAGAAAAACTACAAAAACAATTTCCTAATACTAAGGTTTCGGCAATTTCAGCAGATTTTTCAAAGGAGGAAGAAGTCGAAAACTTACTTAAACAATTAACTGATATAGATATTTTGATAAACAATGTTGGAATCTTTGAAATTGAAGAATTTAAAAACATAACGGATCAAGATTGGTACAGATATTTTGAGATAAACGTAATGAGTTCTGTTCGTTTATCTCGAAAATTATTACCGAAAATGCAAAACAATAATTGGGGACGAATCATTTTTATCAGTAGCGAATCAGGTGTAAATGTTCCTGAAAATATGATCCATTATGGAATGTCAAAAGCGGCTATGTCTGCCATTGCAAATGGCCTATCTAAATTGACAAAAGGAACCGAGATTACGGTCAATACTATTTTGGGAGGACCAACCTATTCTGATGGTGTTGCAGCAACAGTAGAGCAAATTGCAGAAGCACAAAATCTAGAATTAGAACAAATGAAAACTGCAATTGTACAACAGACCAATCCACACATTTTATTGCAACGATTCATTAATCCAAGTGAAATAGCAAGTTTAGCAACATATTTATCAAGCCCTCTATCCATTGCTACAAATGGAGCTTCTTTAAGAGCAGATTCAGGAGTGTTAAAAACGATTTAACTTAATAACAAGCAAAATTATTTAGATTTTGATAGAGCTATTTATTTCCTAAAAAAAGTCTGTAAAAACCGTCACGCTTCATAGCAGTAGTTAAAACTTAATCTTCGAAATTTGCTCAGCACATTCCCCTCCATTTCGCGAAAAGCTGCATTCCGGGCGGCAGCGCTTCCCTACAAAGTCTTGGACACCATCCCCAATTTCTCCTTTCCATTCCGTTAAACCTTCCCGTCCCGATAGCTATCGGGACTGGGAAGGAACTCTCCATTCCCAATCCGAAATCGTGAACGGAGTCCGCCCCATCTGAATTCCATTATTCATTTGGTGCCCCTTCCTATGTATTGGTACTTCACAAAACCCTTTAGACCTACTCCCGCACCCTCACTGTCCCTCCCTTTTTCTGACAGCAAAATACCAACATTTGGAAGTTGAACGGACTGCATAACCG
>CETS01126619.1_pt1 | contig 24444 bp, 32 predicted proteins | sample 356391 | NCBI WGS metagenome assembly CETS01 (sample SAMEA2622673, study PRJEB7988) | marine metagenome | isolation source: saline water (ENVO:00002010), including
CTGGTGCTGTCCCGCTCGAGCCGTTCGAGTTCGGTGTCCACCCATGCTTTGACGCGCTCTTCTGAAATTTCGAGCGTCCGCAGGATTTCTGCGGCCATGGCGATGCTGTCCATCTGAGTCTGGATGATGTGAGCTTTCATGCCGAGTGAGGCGTGTTTCACACCATCCGAAGGCGTATCGACTGCCACAAACCTTTGCAGGTTGGAGAACCGTTCCTGAATCTCAGAGGTCAGGCGCTCAGAGACATCATAGCGGTTCTCGCCGAGCACCAGCACTTTGGACTGCATGGCTCCGAGGGAATCCAGCAAGCGGAAATCCGCCGAGTCGCCGTAGATCACGGAATACCCATCCGAGAGCGCGCTGATAAAACGATCAGGTTTATTATCGAGCGCGACGAACGGAATGTTGTGAGCGCCAAGTGCATCCAGCGTGATTCTGCCCGCTTCCGTCATACCAAAGACGATGACCTGGGGGTTGTGATTGATCGCCGGGATTTCGCCCTCATGCGCCTGCGTGCGGCCTCGGCGGGCACGCAGTTCAGCAAAATAGAGAGAAATCCGCATGCCGAGCGCGGCCCAGAGAGGAGCGACCGCCAAAGAGAGGGCGGTGGATGCCACCAGAATAGAGATCCAGTTGCCGGGCGTTTCCGCGCGCACTGCAGCAATAGACAGGACGACCAGCGTGAATTCAGACGCCTGAGACAGAAGGAAAGCGAGCTGTGTCGCGCCAGGCATGGTCCATTTGCTCAGTCGCGCTACGATGAAGACCATGACCGTCTTTATGAGAATGATGCCGAGGGTCACGCCGAACACGATGGGCAGGTTCGTCAGCAGGGTCGGGAAGTCGATGATCAGGCCGACATTGACGAAGAAGAAACTCAGAAGCAGTCCCCTGAACGGCGCAACTTCAGTCTGGATCGAATGCCGGAATGGGCTATCAGCAATCGCCATGCCTGCCAGGAACGCACCAAGCGTGAGCGACAGGCCCAGTGCGCCGGTCGCTGCGGCCGCCGCAACCACGATCAGCACGGCCGTCATGGTGAAAATCTCTTCCACCTGTGCGGAGGCCAGAACGCGGAAAAGCGGGCGAACCACAAAGTGGCCGATAAGCGCGGCAGCTGAAAAGGCGACGATCGATTGGCCGGCAGCCACCAGCATGATCGTCATGAGCCTTTCCGGATCACCGCCCAGCGAGTTGGCGAAGATCAGCAGGAAGATGGCGACAATGTCCTGAAAAATCAGAACGGCGAAGGATGACCTGCCGAGCGGGCAGGTGTTCAGTCCGCGCTCACTGAGGATACGCGTGACCACGGCCGTTGAGGACAGGCCGAAAGACATACCAATAGCAATGGCGATAGGGAAACTACACCCAATGGCGAGTGCACCCAATGTGAAGGCGGCGCCGCAGATCAGGATCTGAATGGGCGCGAGGATAAACATATCGCGCCCGCTACTTCGTATTTCCCTCAGAGAAAAATGCAGGCCGATATCAAAGAGGAGGAAAACCACCCCAAGCTCGGCGAGAAGGTGGGTCGTATCATCGTCTGAGAGTGCGGCAAAACCGTGCGGGCCAATAACGATACCAGCGATGATGTAGCCGACCATGGGGCTCAGGGTCAGAGCGCGCGAGGCCAGGGCCGCAACGGTACCGGCACCGAGGAGAACGATTGCAGGCTGGAGTGCTTCAACAGGTGTCATCGCAGGTACTCATAACATGTCAGTGTGAGAATCAACTGGCAGCTTGTTCCTTTGACACATGACACAAAAAAGGCCGCATTCGGGAGGAATGCAGCCTTTCTTGCTAAATTTTATCCGCAGAGCGCGGCGAATGCTTAGAGAGACTTGGAAACGGTGAAGACCAGAGCGTCTTCGTTTCCGTCAATGTCCGTATCCCAGTACCGGAGGTCGAGATCGAGACCGACTGGCGTTGCATAGGTCGCGCCAACGCTGAATGTTGTGTAGTCGCCACCGCCATCGAAGGAGTAGTTGCCGACCGTGCCGTCAACACCGAAAGAATCGGTGAGGGCGAAGCCAGCAGCGCCTTCAATGTAGACGTTTTCATTGTCTGGATCGAGATAGACATAGCCGCTCAGCGACAGGCCGCTTGCGAAGTCGTTACCGATACCGCCGTAGACTTCTACGAAGTCATAGTCGAGATCGTCAGCATCTGGGTAAGCGTAATAGATGACACCGACGTCCCACCAAGCTGTTTCAGTGAGTGCGCCGCCGAAACCGGCGTAGAAGTCCCACTCGATGTTCGTGTCAGAAGAGTCTTCAAAGTCGACGTTCGACATCCATGTGCCAGCATAGAAATTGCCAGCTTCGAGGTCGAAGCCACCGGAAATCGCAAGATCGCCATTGGATTGAGTTACGCCACGCCAGACGTATTCAGAGCTGATGGCGACGTTGCCGCTGACTGATACTTCCTGCGCCAGAGCAGGTGTCGCGATGAAAAGGCTGGCTGCACCAGCAAGCAAGTATTTCCGGATCATGTTATTCCCCATTTAATTTTCAATCGTGCGGCAAGCCGCACGAGCAGGCGTTTCCAAAGGCTCCATGCAGAAGCGTTGGAGCGTTCAGAGCCGCGATTGCTCGGGGAACTTTTTTGTAATTCAGCGATTTATTTCAATGTGTCGGAACCATGACAACCTAACTTGCCGCAATTTGCCCAAGTCGTGTGCAGCGATCTGGCTGCATGATCAGTAATCGGGCTTCCGCAAATATCAGTCAAATACAGGGCGTTTTCAGGAAAGTGTGTCTTCTGTGCACCGTGATTCGAGGGTGTTTGGGGAACAAATTGCCGCGAAACGGGTTTTTGAGGTGTAGAAATTCAGGAGACAGGAAATGGGTAGAACACTTGGGGCGTTGCTCACCTTTGTTATCGTCATTTTTGTCGGTGCCATGGGCTTTTTCTACATTCAGGAAGGCTCGTTTGAGGGCGCAGGGGCTCGGATGGACGATGCTCTGGTGATTCTCGCAGACAATACCGAAGAGGCCGTCAATGAAGCCGGAGATGCGACGGAAGCATTTGTTGAAGATCTTCAGGATGATGAGCCGCAATAAATCTTCTGCCACCCGGAACCCGCTGTCATGACGAGACGTTTGGCCTCTCACAGCAGCATTCACCAAGGACACACCATGCTTAAGAACACGATTATGAGCGCCGCAGTGATGACTGCACTTGTCGCTCCAGCATCCGCCGCCACCACCTATGATGCCAAAGGCGTCGTTGAAATGGCCAATCAACAAATGATTGAGTTCATGGCAGACGGCACGCTTGATACAAATGAAGCCAACCAGCTTCTGGACTTTGTTGCCGTTGATGAAGTTGGCCGGTTTGCGCTTGGAGCGAATGCCCGCCGCGCCAGCGAAGAAGACTTGGCAGCCTATCAGGACGCCTTTGAAGACTATCTGGTTGAGCAGCTCCAGATGCACCTTGGCGATCTCCAGGGCGTTGAATTCCAGATCACGGGTTCTGTTGAGCGCGCCGAAGACGACGTTGTCATCGAAACTGAAGCCGTCGGCAATTCGGAATACAGCGACATCAACTGGCGTGTGAAAAAGATCGACGGTCAGTGGAAAGTCATTGACGTCGAAGCCATGGGGCTCTGGCTCGCCATTGAGCAGCGCGCTCAGTTCGATGCCAAGCTCGGCGCAAACGGCAATGACGTTGGCGCACTGGCAGAAGAACTCTAGTCGCAGCTTTCAAAGAGATTGGCGCGGACTCTACATCCGGGCCTGAATCATAAAGCCCCTCGACGGTTTCACGTCGCGGGGCTTTTCTTATGAGATGGATATTGTTGTCTGTGGTTATCGCGCCTTCATCGGCGCATACCCCAGGTGGGTGCCGGCATCTGTCAGGAGCGTTTCCCCAGTGACATGACGTGACGCGTCAGTCAGGAAAAACATGGCAGAGTCAGCGATGTCATCTGGCCCTGAGGCGACCTGAAGCGGTGTCGCATTCCGGACCGAAGTTTCCATGCGCTCATATTTCTCATCACCCATATGGTCCTTGAACCAGCGTGTGCCGATAAAGCCAGGGCAGATGGCATTCACGCGGATGGCTGGGGCGAGGGCGCGGGCCAGCGACAAGGTCATTGTGTTGAAGGCGCCCTTGCTGGCGGCATATGCGACTGAGGACCCAATGCCGGTGACGCCAGCAATCGAAGACGTGTTGAGAACCGCGCTGGCAATACCGGTTTTGCTATAAGCCGCCTTCAGAAGGTCTTCGCAGGCGCGCACCATCATGAACGGACCCACGACGTTAACAGCGTAAAGGCGGAGAAAATCGTCCTTATCAAGCCCGGCCAGGTCTGCATGGTTCGGCACTTGTTTGGTGATGCCCGCATTGTTGACCAGAATGTCGAGCCTGCCAAAAGGCGCGGCGACGTCTGCCAGCTTTTTGCAGTCTGCGTCTTCGGACACGTCAGCTTGAATGCAGTGAACCTCTACGCCGAATGCTCGACATTCGTCGGCCGTTTTTTCTGCCTCTGATGAGCTGCGGGAATAGTTGATGATCACGGCGGAGCCTGCTTCTGCGAGGCGTTTCGCTATGCTCGCTCCAAGGCCAGTAGCTGAACCTGTTATGATTGCCACCCGGCCCGAAAGATCAGTCGTTACCGCCATTTACGTTTCTCCCCTGAATACCCATCTTGTCGTACCGGCTCTGACTTGGCCGATACGCTTCACTCGTCCATAAGGACGCTAACCCAAAAGTCGAGTTGAAATCTATGATGTGGTTGTTGATCGTCGGCGGTCTTGTTGGATTGATCGCTGGCGGAGAAATTCTTGTACGCGGCGCCGTGGGCCTGGCGCGGAAGATCGGCGTGTCCGACCTTTTTATCGGTGCGGTTCTGGTCGGCTTTGGAACGTCTGCGCCCGAACTCGTGGCATCGCTGAAAGCCGTCTCTGCCGGTAGCCCTGGCATTGCGATTGGCAATGTCATTGGATCTAACATCGCGAATACTCTTCTGGTTCTGGGTATGGCGGCCGTCATTTTTCCTATTGCGGCTAACCCCAGCGCACTCAAGCGCGATGGCATGTTCATGCTGATTGCCAGTGTTGCGTTGGTCAGTCTTATCTACATTAACGGCTTTTCATCGCGTCTGACAGGTATCGCGCTGGTGGTCGCCCTGATGGGCATGATCACCTACAGTTTCTGGAGCGATCGCAAGCTGGCTGGCGGGCATAGTGAAACAGCAGAAATGCACCGTGATGAAGCCGAGATCATGGACGCGCATGATCCTGTCTGGTTGTCGGCCATAATGGCGCTTGGCGGTTTGTTCGGCATTGTACTGGGCGCAAACTGGCTGATCTCAGGTAGTGTTGAACTGGCGACGATGATCGGTCTTTCCGAAACGGTCATCGGGATCACCATCATCGCAATCGGCACGAGTCTGCCAGAGCTGGTCACCTGCGTCATCGCGTCGATCCGCAAGAAGGCAGACGTGGCGCTGGGCAATGTTCTGGGATCAAACACCTTCAACGTCATGGGTATTCTGGGCGTTACATCGGTTGCCATGCCGTTTGATGTACCGTTCGAGCAGATTAGTTTGAGCCGTGATCTCGGCGCTGTTGCGATTTCAGTGATCGTTCTTCTGTTCTTCGCCTTCACAGGGCGCCGACTTTCGCGCATTGAGGGCTGCATACTGCTGGCAGGCTATGCGCTCTATATTTATCTTCTTCTGATTGGAGCTTCATTTTGAGCGATCATCCCCGTTATTCAGGGCTAGAGCAGCTTGGCGCCAAAACCGAGGCGCCGGAGACCCCGGAAGCTGCAGAGCTGGAGCGTGTGTCAAACCCGCATCCTGACACGCTCTACTGTGCGCGTTTCGTGGCGCCGGAGTTCACCTCACTCTGCCCCGTCACGGGCCAGCCCGATTTTGCCCATATCGTAATCGACTATGCGCCGGGCGACTGGCTGGTGGAGTCAAAAAGCCTGAAGCTCTTCCTGCAATCCTTCCGAAATCACGGCGCATTCCATGAAGATTGCACCATCTATATCGCCAAGCGGCTGGTAGAGTTGCTGGAGCCGAAATGGTTCCGGATTGCAGGATACTGGTATCCGCGCGGCGGCATACCGATTGACGTCTTCTGGCAATCAGATGAGCCGCCGAAAGGGCTTTGGGTGCCAGACACGGACGTGGCGCCTTATCGCGGTCGCGGTTAGCGGCAGTTAAGTGGCAGGTTTCCAGCGTGTGACCTTGCTCTGAACGTCTGGTCTCGGGCGTTCAGCAAGCTCAGAGGTCGCGTTGCCAAGAAAGATGTGCCCGGCAATGCGCTCACCTTTCTTGAGGCCGAGCGCCGTGTCGATTTCCGGATCGAACGCCCACCACTCCGATATCCAGCTGGCAGCAAAGCCAGCGGCCTGGGCCGCATAAAGCAGGTTCATACACAGCGCGCCTGCTGACAGTTCCTGCTCCCACACCGGCGTTTTGTGTTCATGGTCGGGGGAGGAAACAACCGTCACGCAGATTGGAGCGCGCAGGAGACGGCCGCGTTCTTCTTCGAGGCTCTCATCTGAAGCATCCGGATTGAGATCTTTGAACCGGTTGGCAAGGAGTTTGCCGAGTTCGGTGCGGTCTTCTCCCTCGATGACAATCACACGCCAGGGCTCGAGCTTGCGGTGGTCCGGCACGCGCATGGCCGCACTGAGCATATTCTCCAAGACCGCTTCGTCGGGTCCCTCCCCATCAGGGTCCATCAGTTTGATGGGCGTAGACCGACGACGGGATATCGCATCCTTCAGAGTCACTCCAGGCGCAGGGACGGGGGAAAGGGTGTCGTTGTTTTCTGGAAGTTTGAAGGGCGGGGAGGTCATTTATCGGCCTTTGTTTGTGTCGCAGCGGTGTCTTCTCATTGATGTAGTGAGTTGAGAAGCGTTCTCAACATGTGCATTGACATTCTGTCGGTGGCTGATCCTCTCCGTTTGAAGACGGGAGCAGGATATGGACGATTCAAAACGCTGGACAGTGCTGCGCGAAGACAAGGTTTATGAGACCAACTGGATCAGCGTCCACGACTATGATGTGATCGCACCAACCGGAAACCCCGGTGTGTATGGCAAGGTCCATATCAAGAATCTGGCAATCGGTGTGCTTCCGATCGACGAACAAGGTTGGACATATCTCGTGGGTCAGAACAGGTTTTGTTTCGACGCCTGGTCCTGGGAGCTGCCTGAAGGCGGCGGAAATCGCAGCGAGCCGCCTTTGGATTCGGCAAAACGCGAATTGGCCGAAGAGATACAGATGCAGGCTGAAACCTATCTGCCGCTTCTCGAAAACGTCCATTTCTCGAATTCTGTGACAGATGAAGTGGGCTTTGCTTATATCGCCTGGAACCTGTCGCCTTGCGCCGGAAAGCCCGATGATACCGAGCTTCTGACCGTGCGCCATCTGCCTCTGAAAGAGGTGTATCACATGATGGACCAAGGAATTCTCACGGATATGTTTACAGTTGCTATGTTGTCTAAGGCTTACTACCTCGCAAATACTGGACATCTATCAAAGGAGATTGCGCGAGCGTTTCCCGATGTCTGAGAAGTGCCAGCAAAGGCGGATCAAAGATGACTGACACCGTAACAGAGTTTGCGCCTGCTGAACTCGCTGAAGCCGCGCCCGCGCCTGTCTGGAAGCGATTGCGCTTTGAAGCCGCTGCGAGTGCTGCCGAGGAGCCGACGCTGGCCAGCCTGCTGAATGCGGCGATCCTCAGCCATGACCATCTGCAGGATGCGCTGTCCTATTTCATGGCGCAGAAACTGGCCGGGTCAGAGATGAACGCCCTGCAGATGCGCGAGATTTTTGAATCAGCCTATCGCGCTGATCCCGAGCTGGAGCGCGCAGCAGAGCGCGACATGAGCGCGATTCTGGATCGCGACCCGGCGTGCCGTTCTTTTCTTCAGCCGTTTCTCTTCTTTAAAGGCTTTCAGGCCCTTCAGGCACACCGTGTGGCCCACTGGCTGTGGAATGAGGGCCGCGATACGCTGGCCTTCTTCTTCCAGTCGCGTTCATCAGAGCTATTTGGTGTGGATATTCACCCGGCAGCTCAGATCGGCTCCGGCGTGTTCTTCGACCATGCAACCGGTATTGTGATCGGTGAGACGGCGGTTGTCGGTGATGACAGCTCCATCCTTCAGGGCGTGACGCTCGGCGGAACCGGTAAGGAATTTGGCGATCGTCACCCGAAAATCGGAAAAGGCGTTCTGGTCAGCGTGGGCGCGAAAGTGCTCGGCAATATCCATGTCGGTGATGGAGCCCGAATTGGCGCAGGCAGCGTGGTACTGAAGTCGGTTGGTGAGAACTGCACAGTTGCCGGTGTGCCCGCCAAGCCGGTGGGCGATCCTTGCTGCGGCAAGGCCGAAGCCATGGAACAGTCCTTCCTGGAAGAATTTGATCCAAAGCTTTAGCGTCTCGCTGAGAAAATTTGCGAAAAAGAGCGCTGCGACGGTTTCTTCTTCGGGGCAATCCAGACTAGTTTCGCCGGGATCTTGAACAAAAGGACAGTTCTATGAACCCTGAAGAACAACAGCGCGTTGAAGCCTATCTGAAATCCAAACTGAATCCGGAGCTTCGTTTCGTTAGCCGCGACAAAACTGATGACTCCCTTGAAGTCTATCTGGGCAGCGAATTCGTCGCCTTGCTCTTCAAGGTCGAGGAAGAGGGCGAGACGTCTTATCAGTTCCAGATGACGGTTCTTAAGGAAGATCTGGACGAGTAGCATCGTCCAGGACGCGTGCGCTGACCATGCTTCTTGAAGTCGATCGACTTTCAAAGCGCTTTGGTGAAACGCTTGCCGTTTCAGATGTCAGCTTTTCTCTCGAGCCCGGACAAATTATGGCGCTGATCGGTGCCTCGGGCAGCGGGAAGACAACCACTCTCAGAATGATCAATCGACTGACCGAACCCGATGCGGGAGCGGTCAGTCTGAAGGGCGCATCGGCCAAAGATGTGCCCGCCCATGTCTGGCGCCGCCGCATTGGATATGTGGTTCAGGGCGCTGGTCTGTTTCCACACTTCGATATTCGGCAGAACGTGGCCATCACGCCACAGCTGCTACAGAGACCAAATGACGAGACTCGCGACAGGGTTGATGGCCTGCTCGATATGGTCGGGCTTCCTGCATTGGAATATGCGGGACGCAAGCCGCATGAACTCTCAGGTGGTCAGCAGCAGCGTGTAAATCTTGCGCGTGCGCTGGCCGGTGAACCTGAACTGGTGCTCATGGATGAGCCATTTGGCGCGCTCGATCCGATGACCAAGAATGATCTGATCTCAGATCTTCTAAAGCTTAGAGAGCGTCTGTCCTTTGCGGCTGTCATCGTCACCCATGACCTCTCTGAAGCGATACGGTTCGCTGACCGTATCGGCGTGATGGAAGGCGGAACACTGCTTCAGATTGGTCCGGTTGGGGAGTTGATTGCTGATCCGCAGTCTCAAGCTGTCAGCGATATGCTCACAGCGGCGCGTGTTCATTCCGCAGAAGTCGAAGCTGCCTTCCACTCTGTGGAGGCGAAATGATGGACGTCTTCGCTGAAGAACTGGCCGTATTTCCAGAGCGCTATGGCGGCCATCTCAGCCTGTCACTTTCAGCGATCCTGACCGGGCTTGTGATCAGCCTGCCAGTCGGCATCTGGGCCGCACGTTCGAGAACGCTCGCGGCTCCTGCGCTCGGGTTTGCGAGCCTTGTGCAGACCATACCCGGAATCGCACTTCTGGCGTTGATGGTGCCGGTTCTGGGCGGACAGATCGGGTTTCTGCCCGCCTATCTGGCGCTGACGCTCTATTCCATGCTTCCAATCCTCAGGAACACGATTGTTGGCCTTCAGGGCGTGCCTGACAATGTGCGCGAAGCCGCGCTTGGCGTCGGCATGACAGAGCGCCAACGGTTGATGCGCGTTGATCTTCCGCTGGCGCTTCCGACGATCGTTGCAGGGCTGCGCACTTCGGTGGTCTGGGTTGTGGGTGCCACCACACTTTCAACGCCCGTTGGGGCGCAAAGTCTCGGCAACTACATTTTTGCGGGCTTGCAGACGCGTGACTGGAATATGGTGCTGTTTGGCTGTGTGGTATCTGCAGCTCTGGCATTGTTGCTGGATCAGATTGTGCGGCTGCTGGAAATGGCTGCGTCTGAGGGGCGATGGCGGCCGACATGGTTTGCCGCTGCGGGGTTTATTCTTGTCTGCACGCCCGCTTTTCTGAACTTTACTGAGACGGACCAGTCAGGGCGGACGCCTGCGCAGCGGAACAACGATACGGGACCCGTCAGCCTTGACGGTCAGACGATTACAATCGGCGCAAAGCCATTCACTGAGCAGTTCATTCTGGCCAATCTTTTGAAGCTGAGACTAGAAGAAGATGGTGCACAGGTCGGCATTCGCGACGGGCTTGGCTCGACGATCGGTTTTGATGCGCTCACGAATAACCAGATCGACGTCTTCATCGACTATACCGGCACGGTGTGGGCTACGGTGATGGATCGCGATGAGCCGGTGAGCCGTCATCGCATGTTTGCGGAAACCTCGGCCTATCTTCTCGAGAATCACAGCGTTCTCGCACTCGGGCAGCTGGGATTTGAAAACGCCTATGCCTTTGCCATGCGGCGTGACCGCGCTGAAGAGCTGAATGTGGAAAGTATTGCAGATCTTGCCGACAAATCTGGACTCTCCAAGGGCGGAGATGTTGAGTTTTTCGCCCGATCTGAGTGGACCCGCGCCAGGGACGCTTATGGTCTGCAGGGGCTGGCGACGCGCGGCATGGATTCGACCTTCATGTATTCAGCCGTCAGAGACGGCGAAGTAGATGTGATCTCTGCCTATACGACGGATGGCCGGATCGATGCATTTGATCTGATCCTGCTCGACGATCCACTGGGTGCGTTGCCGCCTTATGACGCCTTTGTGCTACTCAGCCCTGACAATCTCGATAATTTGCCGCTTCAGCGCGAGTTAACTGAGCTCAACAACGCTATCAGCGCCGAACTCATGCGCTCGGCCAACGGCAAGGTCGATCTGGAAGGGCAAAGCCCGGCACAAGCGGCGGCCTGGCTGAACGATCAGTTGAACAGAGAGTGACGCTAGACCGTCTTTTCAGGCTTGGTACCGAACCAGCCTGAAAGATAAGACCAGGCGCTTTTTGACCCTCTCCAGGCCTTTTCGCCTGCGCGGCTGGCAATGCGGGTGAGCCCACCGCTGGCGCTGATCAGGTCGGTAATGACCGAACCAGATTCTTTTCTGACGCCTTCCATGGCTTCCTTAGAGATCGCGCCAGCCTGTTTGAGCGACCAGCTTTCAAAACTCCGACAGCGGCGCTTTGCGAGATAACCGAGCTTCAGCGTCATCATGGCGTTTATGGCACCATCCATGAGTGGACCAGCCAGTATGCCGCCCATACGACCGAGAATACCTCCAAGCACTTCTCCAGTGAGGTCTGTGACGTCTTCGAGCGCGCGGCTGAGCACCACCATGGCCGCGACATCGCGCAGAACCAGCATGCTGCCGCGAAAGTTCGGGCGGCCGAAATAAAGCCGGGCGACCTTTGCAACCAGATTGGCATTGCGCCAGAGCACGATGAAGGCGTCGATTGTGCCATTCATCGAAACAGCGGTTGCTACGCCTACGCCCACAGCTTCAGCGTGGATGAGCCGGTCTACTTCCTTGTCGATGAGTTTCAGGCGCCGATCTATGTGCTCATGCTCAAACTTACGAAGCGAGGCCAGAAGTGCGATATGGTCGTCATCCGTACTGGCTTTCAGTTCGGCCAGCAGCCGGTCGCCTTCCACAAGATCAGCTGTGATCGCTTCCGTTTCCCCGACCAGTGCGGGGTTTTTCTGCAATGAGCGCAGATACTTCAGATCATATTTCATCCGCTTGATCGCTTCGGCGCGTGTCGGGCGCGCGGGATCATCTGGGGGCGCGGGAGGGGTCGCGGCGACCGGCGTTCGCATGAATGAGAGCAGGGGCCTGCCAACCAGAAAGAACAGGAGGAAAGTCAGGAGGCCAGCAAAAGCGAGCCCGAGCCACGGGTGGATACCCGAAAACATCTCGTAGAAGAGATACATCTCGCCAATCACCAGAAGAAAGGCGAGAACGATGAGCGCGGTGAACAACCATTTGATAACACGCCATGCGCGTTGCCATTGGTGAGCCAGTTCCCATGAGATGGGCTGGTCAGGCCGTTCTGGTGTGGTTGTCAGCTCTGACATTTTTGGACTTCTCCCGCAGTCTCTCGCAACTCTTTTAATCTTTATGCGGCGAGAATGTGGGCATTGAAAAGAGGCGGGATGGCCTGAGAAATGCGAACGGGTATGATCGCGTGCTCCGAAGTCGACAGACCTCACCAGGGCGGTTCGCTTGTTGGCATGAGACCTTTCAGCGTCCGGATGGCCAGCGCAAAGTCTGGCATCCTTTCAAAGCCGCATCCGTTTTCTTCTATATAGCGATAGCCAGACTCGTTCAGGATTTCGAGGATGTAGGATTCGCCGTCAGCGCATACAAACGTCGACCGTTGGGCGTTTTCTGGAACGGGATAGTCCCATCGCCAATCCGTAATGTTTGAGATCGCCGTCTGAATGGTTTCGACATCCGACTGAGAAACCGAGACGTTATCTGTATGAATAAGGCCGGTATCGACCCAACGCCCAATAAAGCTTGTTGAGGTCGGCTTGTAGCCAAGTTGCTTTAGTCGGGCCACCGAGGTGCCATCCTTATAGCTCACCAGATGGATCGCGTGATCTGGTCGAAAAGACGGGCGAACGAGCGCACGGATATGGGCAGCTTCGTCAGCCTTTAACTTGCGTCCAAAGAGTGGAGATTCGCCCATGGTGCGGAGGTCATAGTCGGTTGATCTCTGCCATTTCTCGATTGGCTTCCCGTATTTGGTGTCCGAGTTTGGCAAATAATAGGGCGTTGAAACACAGGCTGGGAGGAGCAGGAGCAAACCAAACAGGGTGCTGCGCATTTATTCCTCTTCTCGTCATTATCTCATTCTGACGCGAGTTTACCTCGAAGGACGAAAATCCGAAATACCAGACAGTCGACGCGCGAGCATCATATTGGTGGACCGGCAATGAAGCTTTCCACAAGAGAGCCCGTCAGCAGTCGCCAGCCATCGACCAGCACAAAGAAGATCAGCTTGAAGGGCAGGGAGATGGTGACCGGAGGTAGCATCATCATACCCATACTCATCAGGATGGAGGCGACCACGAGGTCGATGATGAGGAAAGGCAGGAAGATCATAAAGCCGATTTCAAACGCTCGTTTCAGCTCTGAAATCATGAAAGCGGGCGCCAGGACTTCGAATGGAAGCTCAGCAGCGCTCTCAGGAAGCTGTTCAATGTTCGCAAATCGCACGAATAGCGCAACGTCCGCCTCGTTCACATGCTCAGCCATAAAGGCTTTCACCGGTGTTAGTGTGCGTGGGATCGCTTCTTCAACGCCAATGGCCTCAGACATATAGGGCTCAATGCCGGACTGATAGGCTTCTCCAAATGTCGGCGCCATGACGAAGGCAGTCAGAAAAAGCGAAAGAGAAATAATGACCGCGTTCGGCGGGCTCTGTTGAAGGCCGATAGCGGTTCGTAGGAGTGACAGGACTACAACAATACGCACAAAGCTTGTCGTCATCACCAGAATGCTCGGCGCGAGGCTGAGGACTGTGATGATGGCGATGAGCTGTATAATGTTTCGATTGAGACCGGCGCCGGTGCCAAGGTCTACCGACACTTCCTGCGCCAGGGCGGGAAATCCCATGCCAGCCAAAGCTAGCAATCCAAAGAGGGCGAGCAACCGTTTCATATCAGGCTTCATCGCTGGATTCGGGCGTATCGTCCTCAGGAGCTTTTCGCGAGGCAATATGCAGGTCTTGCGCCTGGCTGGTAAGGATCAGATGTTCCTCATCGCCCCATCGCACGACTGCAAGACGTTTTCGGCCGTCAAACGGCTTCCAGGCGACCACTTTCAGGTCTTCTGACAGCGGCGAACTGGGCCTCAGATTCGAAAACCGGCGAGCGCCCCAATACAGCGCGCCGATCAATCCCAATACAATAGCGAGGGCCGCGACTGCGCGCATAATGGAAAGCGCGTCCATGAAACACCTCTGACGTGGCCATTCTGGCCGTTAACACTCGTTAAGATGTGTTGGGCGGAATGGTTAATCAGGCGTTAATTGCGCTGGGAATTACGTTTAATCAGCCATTAACCGGCCCGGCATAATTTACCGGTATGAAATTGCCGAGTGACCTTTCTGCCTTCAATTTGCTGACCTCGCGCCTCAACATGCTTGAGACGCGCCAGAAGACCGTTGCCGAGAACGTCGCCAATGCGAATACGCCTGGATATGTGCCACACGACGTGAATATGGCGTCTTTTGAAAAGGTGCTTGGGCGCTATCAGGCACCGAGCGTCGGCAAAGTGGGGCTGGCCGTGACTCAACGTGACCATATGACTGGCACGGTTCCGCCCCGTCCTGACGTTTCGACCACGAAAACCCCGGACAGCGAAGTCACAATGGATGGCAATGCGGTGGTCGTTGAAGAGCAGATGCTGCGCCTGAACCAGATCCGCACCGATTTTGATACAGCGCTGAGCCTTTATCAAAAGGGATTATCCCTGATTCGGCTCGCCGCGCGCTCGCCGAACTAGTCGACCAGAGGTATGAGTTATGTCTGTTGATCTTTATTCTGCACTGTCGGCGGCCTCTACGGGGCTTCGCGCACAAACAGTCCGTATCCGTCTGGCGGCTGAGAATGTCGCAAATGCCAATTCAACGTCTGAAGTTCCAGGCGGTGACCCTTATCAGCGTCGTATGCCTGTTTTCCGCGCCATGGTGGATCAGGAGACCGGCGCGAAAGGGGTTCAGGTCGTCCGCGCAGCGGCAGACGAAAGCGATTTTCCTGTCAAATACGATCCGACACACCCGGCGGCCGATGAAAACGGCTATGTGAAACTGCCGAACGTCAAGACACTGATCGAAATGGCCGATATCCGCGAGGCGCAGCGGACCTATGAAGCCAACCTCAATATCATCGAAAGCTCGCGATCCATGATCAATCGCGCGCTCGATCTATTACGTCGCGGCTGATCGGGAAGGGATTTAGCACATGGCTATTGATTCAATGGCAGCGGCCCGCGCCTATCTCGATACCGCGAGAGCGATCGCGAATGGCGGACAGGCAAACGATACGCAGAAGACTTCAGAAGCGGGTTTCGGGAACCTTCTGAATCAGGCGGTTTCAGCCACATCCGGTGCGGGTGCAACGGTTGAGACGGCGATGACACAGGCGGCCATGGGGAAGGCTGATCTGGTTGACGTTGTAACAGCAGTTTCGGCTGCGGAAGCAACTCTTGAAACCGTGGTGGCAGTCCGTGATCAGGTCATAAAGGCCTATCAGGACATTCTCAGAATGCCGATCTGACAGGAAACAGGAAAATGCTGGTTATCCCCGATACCGAATACACTGAGGCTTCGCTGGTCTTTCTGGGCGGTGTTCCGCTCGCCATTTCTGAAGACGTTGTCCGCAATTTTGCGCGTGCGCAGGCCGATTTTTCAAACGTGGCCGATCTGACGGCCCGTACAAAAGTGCCAACTCAGGACCTGGAGACATTCCAGAAGCGGGCTGCATCTGCCTGATCTTTTCCAAAAAGGTCTAAAACTGAAAAACCGGCTGTCTGATGTCAGCCGGTTTTTTTGTCTAGGGACTAAGCCGGTTGATCAGTTGATCGCAGGTTTCTTCTTTCCGCGTTTGGCATCTTCCGCTGCCTGGGCTGCTTCTTCTGGATTACCACGTCCACGTATCTCGGCTTCGCGTTGGCTCCACAGACGCTTTTGGTAATTTGTGGTGATGATATCCGTAATGACCAGAACGAAGATGACGAGGTAGAAGGTCGACTTCTCAATGGCGTGGATTTCGTAGCCAAAAATGACAAGGTGGGCGAGGTGCCCGCCTTCTGAGACAAGAAGCGCGCCGACGATAAACAGGATGAACAGGCCAAGGACCTCATACATACGGTTCTTCTTGAGAAATTCTGCTACACCATCCGCCAGAAGGATCATTGCGACGCCTGAGAGCAGAATCGCAATCGTCATGATCCAGACCTGATATTCGATCTCGCCATCAGGTGTTTTGACGTTGGCAATCGCCATGGCCGATAGGATGGAGTCAAAAGAGAAGACTACGTTCATGGCGACAATCATGATGATCGCCTGGGTGACCGACTTCTTCTTATTGCCTTCCGAATGTTCGATATGGTCCACGGCCAGGAGGTGACTGATCTCCTTGATGGCGGTCCAGATGATGAACCCACCGCCAAACAGCGTGACGACGCTTTGAAGATTGAACTCAGCCTCAAGAATGCCTTCAAAAGGTATCGTCAGGAACGGTGCTGCGAGGAGCGTGAAGAGATTCACGATGATGATCAGAAGAACGATCCGGAAGATCACCGCCAGGCCTATGCCCCATTTGCGGACCATGCTCGCCTTGCCGCCTTCTTCGCCGACGCGTTTTGACTCGATAGAGATGTAGAGAAGGTTGTCGAAGCCGAGCACAGCCTGAAGCAGTATAAGGACGAGCAGGGTGAATAGCCCTGACGTGCTGAATAGTTCTTCCATGATAAGCCCCTCGTTCAATGGAATTTGACCTAACAGCATTACGCATGACGGGCAAAGCCGCTCCGGCCAGCCCTGAACAAGTTTCAGAAAAATCGTAAAAAAGTGATCAAACGCTTACTTTGACATAATTTCGCCTGATTTCCTCTGCAAAAGCGAGTGATCAAACGCTCACAAAATGTGTTTGGTCAAACCGGGGAACAATAATCCCCGCAATGAAGGAAACAGGACTATGAAACGTATTCTTGCCGCAGGTCTCGTCGCAGGCCTTTCGCTTTTCGGTGTTGCTCAGGCGGACAGCTTCCAGAACTTCTCCGAAGCAACCGGAGATTCAGCGCAGGCTGGCGCGCGTGTTGTTGCTGCCGGAGGGCAGGTTGCCATTGGCGCGATCGCTGTGCCGCTGGCAGCGGCTGGCGCACTTGCAGAAGGCGCAGGCGGAGCCGCCAATCACATCGCCGACGATATGTGGACTGCGGCTAATGCGCCACTCACGGTGAGTGATGAAGTGGTTGTTGCACAGCCGCCTCCCTCTCTGAAGACAACAGGACAGACAGGTGAGTCTCAGCAGAAGGAGGACAAATAATGGGCGGCATTTCGCGAATTTCCGTAGCGATCGCGCTTGGAGCCCTCTCGCTGACAGCGCCTGCGCTGGCATATGATTCAACGGGCACCCGTACTGAGCAAGCTCAGTTTCTGACTGTCGAAGAGGCTGCGGCTTTTTCCAAACAGGTTGAGCGATCACTGGCCGAGAAGGGCGCGCGGGTCGGCATTGTGTTTCGATCCGGGCGCTCTCGCGATCGTCTGCCGGAGAATGTTCGTTACACCCATGGCGCATTCTGGGTCTATCAGGACATTGAACGAGAAGATGGCAGTCGAATGCAGGGCTATGTGGTCTACAACCTGTTCCATGGTGACGGGGAGAGCCTGCCGAAGACCAAGTCTTATCTGGCGCAGGACTTTCCGCTCGACTTTGCCGTCGGATCATCAGTGGATGATATTGCTGTTATTGTCGCCGCGCCAGAGTTGCAGAGGCGTATTCTGCAGGTCATGGCCAGTGAGACCTATGAACAGCTTCACATCGAAGACTATTCACTGATCTCGAATGCGGCCAATGCGACCTTCCAGAACTGCAATGAGTTTATGCTGGATGTGATAGCAGCGGCAGCCTGGCAGACGAGTGACTATGACCAGATCAAGGCCAATCTAGCGGCGCATTTCCAACCCACAGTGATCGACACCAATCTGATGGAACGGATATTTGCACCGGTTGCCGATGTCCGGCTGAAGACGGCGGACCACCCGGGCAAGATCGAAACGGTCACATATGAGTCGATTGCAGGTTTCCTGAAGAAATTCGACATGCTGCAGGACACGTATGTGATCCAGAGAGACCGTGAGCTGACGCTCTGATCATCGACAGACATTGCAAAAAAAAAGACTCTCCGCCGTTCTCCAGAACGGCGGATTGTTGCGTCTGCCTACTTGGCTTCGGCGAGAATCTTTTCGGCAGCCGTTCGCAAGGCGTCAGGAATGGCAACTGGCCTTCGGGTTTCTGCGTCTACATAGACATGCGTAAAGCGCGCCTCGCCTGCGGCTTCGTCTGAATCGGCGCCGAAAATGCCGACCGCGTATGTTATTGAGGTGTTTCCGATACGCTCAACGATGAGGCCAACATCGACAGGCTCTGGCCAGCCAAGGCTGGCATGGTAGACGCAGCCTGTCTCCACCACGAGGCCGATTACATCTCCGCCGGGCACCTTCATGCCGACGGCATCACGCAGCCAGACGTTTACCACCGTGTCGACGAGCTCGTAATAAACGACATTGTTCATGTGCCCGTAGGCATCATTGTCGCTCCAGCGCGTGGAAAGCTTGGAGAAGACAGCATATTTGGATCGGGTCGCTCGGGTGCGCGGCATGGGTGTCCCCCAGTGAGGCGTGGTGAATGTGTGATTTCAGATTGCCTGCCACACGCGCCAGTTCAAGCCGCGTATTGCAGGATTGCACGACTTATCTGAATTGCGACAATCTTGTGCGATCAACGGCGTGGTGGACGCGGCGGGCGTGGAGGAGCGGGGGGAACAGGACTAACGCCCGAGACTTCGCCCATACATCCGGGGAGCTCGACGTCATCAGGCAGGCCGTAGACATCCGTGCCACACGCGCCTTCAAACTGAGCCGATCGCAAGCCCGAAATGCCTGAAAAAGACACGTCGATCAGTCTGGCATCCTGGAAGTCTGCATCAGCCATGGATCCCTCATAAAAATCGACATCCATAAGAATGGCGCTGACAAAGGAAACGCCTGACAAATCAGTTTTCTCCCATATGACATCAACCATATGGCTGGCAGCAAATTCTGAGTCCCGGAACGTCGTGCGGCGAATTTCGACGCCTGAGAAATTGCTGCCAATCAGCTTGGAGTCGGTGAAGCTGGATCGGTCAACCACGACTTCACTCCATTGTGACCCAACAAGGTCAGACCCGTCAAAGTTTGATCGGTCGATCTCCACTTCGACCACATTCAGGTTTGAAGCCGTCACACTCATTGCTGAAACGCGGTTGATTTTGAGATCAACAAACGTCGCATTTTCCAATTCTGAGTGCGACAGATTTGTGCCTGACAAATTAGAATCGATGAAGCTCGCACCTTTGGCATCGACATTGATGAGCGAGGTATTGGTCAGGTTGCAATCAATAAAATGAGCCCCCTGCATGTTCTTGCCGTTCAGGCTCTTGCCGCTGAGATTGCTCCCAATGATCTGGCCGCCAATGCTCGGGCGATAAATCAGAATAGGGCCATCATTGCCGGGAAAGGCCTCCGCAGAGACGCCCGCAATTGCAAGACCGATAACAGGAAGAAGTCTGACCAAGTTCATACGATGTAAATATCACACCTGCGGCGGGGTTCGACTTAAATCCATGTAAGGCCAGAGGTTTTTGCAGTGCTGAGCGCTGGATTAGTGAATCAGTGCGCGGCAAAGCGGAATCTGAAGGCCTTCAGGAAGATGAGTCGTAGCATCACCGCAGCTGGTGTCCAGCTGGTCCTGGGTCAGCCCCTTTGCGGTGGTCAATTCGGCGCCTGAGAGATTCGCACCTGAGAGATTTGCACCAGAAAGGTCTGCCCCTCCAAGATAAGCGCCAACCAGCACAGTCCGCGAGAGATCGGCATTTTTGAAGCTCGCGCCGGTGAATCGGCCGCCGAACATGTTCGAGATGGCAAGGTTGCTGCCTGCGAAGTTCGCCTTGTTCATGGTGGACAGGCTGAGGTCAGACTGTTTGAGGCGTGCACCAGACAGGTCCAGACCAGGAAGGTCATGATAGGAGAGGTTCGCCTGAAAGAGATTACACCCAGCGCAGGAATGGCCAGAGCGGACAGCTTCAATCTCAGATGCATTTTGCGCGCCTGCGTTCAACGCGAAGAGGCTGAACGCCGCCAGTAGAAGGCCCTGTCTGATCATGCGTATCTCCCATGAGCTTTGTCGGTGATGCTCATAACACGCAAAGTTTACGCCAAGATTTAGAGCGTCTGCCAAAACTGAAACGAGTGTTTTGGACAACGAAAACATCCTGATGGGGCGAATTCTTGAAAAAAGCAGAGAGTTCAGAGAAACTCACAGGGCAATTACAGAATATTGTACACTGTAAACATGCTGACGCACTGGCCAAAATAAATTTATATAAAACAGTGTTCTTTTGAGGTTTGGCGGTCACATTTTCGAAACCTGACTTGCGCGTCATCATGTTTCAGAACACACATGCGGCGAAACGACCTTTTTATTTCCGGTGTGAATTGGGTAAGGTCACACAAAATGCAGGGGTATCTGGGGAGGCTCCTGCGACGAGGATGAAGAAATGAAACACATTGAAGCGTTCGAGCAGGCGATCAGCACCATCCGTGACGAGGGCCGGTATCGTGTGTTTGTCGACCTGCAACGTCACCGCGGCGAGTTTCCACGTGCGACCGCGCGTTTCGAGCATGGCGAGAAAGATATCATTGTCTGGTGCTCGAATGATTATCTCGGCATGGGTCAGGATAATGATGTGATCAACGCCATGCACGACGCTGTCGACAGCTTTGGTGCAGGTTCGGGCGGTACACGCAACATCTCCGGCACAACCCGTTTTCACGTCGATCTGGAGCGCGAACTTGCCGATCTTCATGGCAAGTCATCTGCCCTGCTGTTTACGTCTGGCTATGTTTCCAATGAGGCAACGCTTTCGACGCTGGCACGCATTCTGCCCGATCTGATTATCTATTCTGACGCTCTGAACCACGCCTCTATGATTGAAGGCATTCGCCGCGCGGGCTGCGATCGTCGCATTTTCAAGCATAATGATATGGGCCATCTCCGTGCCCTGCTTGAGAACGACCCTGCAGATCGCCCGAAAGTGATTGCTTTTGAGTCCGTCTATTCCATGGACGGCGATGTCGCGCCGCTCGAAGAGCTTTGTGACCTGGCCGACGAATTCAATGCGCTCACTTATCTCGACGAGGTACACGCTGTCGGCATGTATGGCGAAGAGGGTGCAGGTGTTGCACAGCGCGACAATGTAATGGACCGTATCGACATTGTCGAAGGAACGCTGGCCAAGGCCATTGGCGTGATGGGCGGATATATCGCGTCTGATGAGCGGGTTGTTGATGCCATTCGCTCCATGGCGCCAGGCTTCATCTTTACGACGTCGACCTGCCCGGTTATGGCGGCCGGTGCGCTTGCAAGCGTGCGTAAGCTGCGCGGCGATGAAGGTCGTCGCCTGCGGGCCGAGCATCAGGCGAAAGCTGAGATGCTGAAGCAGAAATTCCGCGATGCCGGGCTTCCCCTCATGGAATCGGACACACACATTGTTCCGCTTTTCGTAGGTGATCCGGAGCGCTGTAAGGCATTGTCTGACACATTGCTGTTCGATTTTGGTGTCTATGTGCAGCCGATCAACTATCCGACTGTTCCAAAGGGCACAGAGCGTTTGCGGTTCACGCCGTCGCCTGTCCATACGGAAGCCATGATGGATGATCTGGTCGCCGCGCTGCTCGCGATCTGGAAGCAGCTGGGTCTTCCTAAAGCTGCAGCTTGATCACGTCAGGTGTCTGGCGGCGAGATCTATATCGAGATCCTTCAGAGTGGCAGCGCTCTGGAAATCGTCGCCATTGACCGTGACAGCCTGACAGAAGTCCGCTTCATCGCGCCAGCCAGTACTCCGGAGGCGGATATCAAAGCTCTGGCTCGCGCAAAGATGAACTATGTGCTCTCCAGGGGCGGCGAAGAACCTCGAAAACCTGACAATAAGCGCGGTATTATCGTCTGACCGCATGCCCGATTTCTAAACGCCGAGGAAATCTAGTCCGCTGGTCTGACTAGAAATTCACCTTTTTTCGCTCTCCCAAAAGAATCTACTGAACAAATCACGCCTTTGTGAGTAGATGCGGTTATGCAGGAGGAATCTGCATAGAACGGAAGGGGCATTTTATGATGAAATATGTAATTGCGGCACTGGCGGTAACAGGTCTGGTCGCGGGTTGCGCACCTGAAGAAGACGCAGACGTCGAAGTTAACATCGAAGAAAGTGCTGAGTCTGTTGGCGAAGAAATGGACGAAGCTGCTGACGATATGGCTGAAGCCACGGAAGACGCTGTCGAAGAGACAGGCGAAGCCATGGATGAAGCTGGCGAAGAAATCCAAGAAACTGCTGAAGAAGCAGAAGAAGAAATGGAAGAGCCAACTCACTAAGACTGGCTGTTTTGTTTATCAGAAGGGCGCAGGTTTACCTGCGCCCTTTCTTTTTGTGCCGTCATCAGAAGATGCAGTATCCGCCATCCACCAGCAGGGTATCGCCTGTGTGGAAAGAGGACGCTTCGGAAGCAAGATAAACAGCAATGCCGCCAAAGTCTTCCGGTTCGCCCCAGCGGCGCAGCGGTACGCGTTTGATCACATTATCTTCGAATTTGTCATTGCCTTGAGACTGGGATGTCATGTCGGTGGCGATCCAGCCCGGCAGGATGGAATTCGCGCGGATGCCATAACGGGCCAGCTCAACTGCGGTGGCCTTGATCATGGAGATCAGGCCGCCTTTGGTTGCCGCATAGGCCTGATTGCGCGCAGCGCCTTCAATGGCCGCCATGCTGGCCGTGCCAATGAGAGAGCCGCCGGGATCGCCATTCTTTGCGCGTTCCACCATCACTTTGGCAGCTTCACGGAGTGTCCAGTATGCGCCATCCAGGTTCACCTTGATCACGTCATGATAGGTTTTGGTGTCCTGTTCGATGAAGGGTATACCGCGAGCCGAGACGCCCGCATTGGCAATCACGGTATCAAGTCGGCCGGTCCAGGCATTGGTTGCTGCCATGCCATCTATGACTGACTGCTCGTCTGACACGTCAACAGACCAGGCCTTGGCATCGCCTGTTCCAAGTGTTTTCAGCTCTGCAATCGCGTCATCTGCACTGGCTGCATTGCGGCACCAGATTGCAACATTCGCATTGGAGGCGGCGAGGGCTTTCGCCATGCCGAGGCCTATCCCGCGATTGCCGCCCGTGATGAGGGCCGTTTTCCCGGCTAGATCAAACGGTGCGTATGTCATGTCTCAAATCCTTCCCTGTCGATTTCATCTCGCGACATAGGGAATATCAGCGCAGCGTAATCAAGTGCTCTTGTCCGATTTTGCGATAGTATTTCGCGGTCCGGCTCCTTCGCGCGAGAGTTTATCCTGGGGGTTATAAAGCGCACATTTGTCGAGCGAGAGACAACCACACCCGATACAACCGGTCAGGTTCTTTCTTGTCCGCTCAAGTGCCGCGATACGATCATCAAGGACAGTCAGGAACTTGCCGCTGATCTTCTCCCAGTCTCTGGCTGTGGGCGTGCGTCCATTCGGAAGACGTTTCATCTCTGTCGCGATATCTTCTATCGAAAAACCGAGTTGCTGCGCGATCATAACGAAAGATAGCCGGCGAATGTCGGAGCGCATATAGCGCCGATGTCCGCCAGCATTTCTGTGCGGGGTGATCAGGCCTTTCTCCTCATAGAAGCGGATGGCGGAAACAGAAAGCCCCGTTCTTTCAGCGAGGTATCCTATAGGGAGGATGTCAGAGTGCTTCATGAAAAAGTCTGCTTTATCTCTTGATCTCAAGTAAGGTTGAGAAATTAGAACCTGGGCCTGATCCGATCATAAGCCCGCAAAAGGAGCAAGGCATGGCTAAGGCAACTCTCGAACACCTGAATTTTACAGCGACTTACCCAATGTCGACTGCCGAGCGATTGTGCAGGGTATTTGACTGGAAGATCCGCTGGTTTGGTGACTCACTGAACGGCGGAACCAGCGTTCATGTCGGTACGGATGACTTGTATCTGGCCATCTACGCGCCGAAAGAGGATGTGACGGACCGCCCTGAAAGCTATGGCACGCGCGGGGGTCTCAACCATATCGGCATTCTGGTAGAGGATCTTGATGTCGCTGAGTCGAAGGTGATTTCAGAAGGCTATATCCCGCATTCTCACCAGACGTATGAGCCCGGCAGCCGGTTCTATTTCCATAATGAAGACGGAATCGAATTTGAGGTCGTCAGCTATGAGGCGAGCTGAACCGACTTAGCTAAATAGCCGTCCGCGAATGAGCCTGTGATAAAGGATGGCAAAACCCGTGATGGTGATGGCCAGACCAAGAAAGGCCGCAAGCTTCATCCACCAGGAATCGAAGCGGTCATCACCCGTCACATCCATAATGTGGAAGCGCCAGAAAACATCGAAAATTCGCCATTCGGTCGTCCTGACCGCCCGGATTTCGGCGGTCATGGGATCGAGATAGACGCGCTCGCCGGCGCCTTCCGTCTCGAACACCCATACCGGCAGG
>CETS01161450.1_pt1 | contig 24380 bp, 20 predicted proteins | sample 356391 | NCBI WGS metagenome assembly CETS01 (sample SAMEA2622673, study PRJEB7988) | marine metagenome | isolation source: saline water (ENVO:00002010), including
GATGAGACCAGAAGCACAGTCTCATGGTCTTGCGCAACAATCTCGTTCAGCACATCAAGCGCAGCTTGCTTCAGCGCTTCAGGCCCCGGGCTCCAGTCCGCACCAGCCGGAACGATTGTGCGTTCTCGCCAGTCATGGATAACGGCCTCGCCATAGAGATCAATGATCTCAGCATCGGACTTTCCGCCCCAGCTGCCATAATCAATTTCCTTGAGGCGATCGTCGATCCTGATGGCGCCTGCATCATAGCCGGTCTCGCCGGCTATCAGCTCTGCACCTTCCCGGGTGCGTTGAAGCGGACCCGCAATGATCTGATCCGGAACAAGACCCTCTCGCGTCAGGTAGGTCCCGATTGCTGTGGATTGCTCACGTCCTTTATCGACCAGAGGCAGGTCTTCCTTCGCACCCACCCAGACGGGCGTATCACCCGGACCAAATGTATTCCCATGGCGTGCGAGAATAATCCTCAAGAGATGACGGCTCCTTCACCCAGGCTTTCCCGAACGCGTTCATAATTGATCCGTCGACCGACATCGACCCAGCGATCATAAATCGGCATGGAGCGGACTTTCGCCCCCCGCGCAATCGCCCGCTCAATCAGATCTGGCATATCCACATGTTCGCCTTTCTCAATGAAAGAGAGGAATTCTGAGGATACGACATACATGCCCGCGCTGATCGTAACGGACTGAGTAGGTTTCTCAGTCACTTTCGTCACCTGATCGCCCTCGGCATCCACCACACCGTAGGGCACCTGAAATTCTGCCTGCCGGGTACACATAGTCACCTGCACATCGTCAGCGTGGCATTCCAGCACCTTCCGATAATCCAGGTCAGTGATCAGGTCAGCATTGGCAACGATAAGCGGCAGATCATCAGTACGCTGAAGATAGGCAAGACTCCCGGCAGTGCCGAGACGGTGTGGTTCGACAATATATTCAATCGTCACCCCCCATTTCGATCCGTCGTCGAAATAGTCACGTATTTTAGACCCCAGATGACGTATCGAAAAAACGAATCTGTGAAACCCCTGTAGAATCATCTGGCCGAGAATGTGTTCTAGAATGGGCTGCCCATTCAAAAGCAACATCGGCTTGGGCGTATCTTTGGTCAGCGGCATCATGCGCTGGCCTATACCGCCAGCCATAATAACGATGGTCTCGGGTCTTTTCACGAGTGGAAGGCGGACAGTCGCTGTCTGGGCAACAAGATCCGAAATATCAACGTCCTTGCCAGGCACATGATAGGCTAACATCTGTGCGGGGATGGACATTGCGAACTGGCTCCACTTACTCGATGTTTGGTTTTGACCACTCAGTTACACAAAGGCAAGCTTTGTCCCCCGCATTGCAAGATCAGCACTGGTCTTTTCCACCAGCGATTGGCTAGAGAAGCGAAAAGGAAAGTTTCAAACCTTGATTGAACGCCCATCAGACATTCTCACTGGCAGAACCCGATCGCTACTTGCCGATGATATTCTGGCGCAAACCGAACGGCTCGCCGTCGCGCTGGAGAATCGCTCCTGTCTGATAATCGGGGGTGCAGGGTCGATTGGCAGTCAGACGACAGAGCTTCTTTCAAGCTATCGGCTCAGCGCGCTGACGATTGTCGATCACGATGAAAATGGCCTGGCGCGCCTGATGCGCCGCCTGAGAGGACGTGAAACACCCGTTGCGGCCCGAAATATCTCCACGCTTCCATTGGATTATGGCAGCCCGGCCTTTCAGGCCGCCATTGAGACGAGCGACCGATTCGATTTCATTCTGAATTTTGCGGCCCTGAAACACGTCAGATCCGAAAAGGACGTCTGGTCGACTTTTCAAATGTTTGACACGAACATTCTGAAACAGGCTGACCTCATCAATACGCTCGCCGAACACTCTCCGAAATCGCGATTCTTCAGCGTATCGACAGACAAGGCAGCTGACCCCGTATCCTTCATGGGCGCCACAAAACGCCTCATGGAGCACACGATATTTCAGCTGTCCAAACAGGCCGGTTTCGAACGCGGGGCTACGTCAGCACGTTTTGCAAATGTCGCATACTCCCAGGGGTCTCTCCTTGAGAGCTTCGTCAACCGACTGGATGCCGGCGTGCCACTTGCCGCGCCAATCGATATCCGTCGCTACTTCATGAGCATTGAAGAAGCCGGTGAGCTTTGTTTGCTGGCCGCGATTCTCGGCGAAGCAGGGAAAATTTACGTTCCGGACCTTGATGCTGAGACACATCTCATCACCATGCAGTCCGCTGCCGAACGGTTTTTGCGTGCAAACGGCTTTCAGGCCATTCCTTTCGTCCTTGACCGGCAGGCTCAGGCCTTTCGCGAGATGCAGCAGCTTCGGAAAAATGACCAGTGGCCGCTCATACTCACGCCCGCCGATACAGCGGGGGAAAAACCGTATGAAGAGTTTGTCGGCGATGGCGAAGTGGCGAACGCAACGGCTTTCAGCGCATTGCAAGCCATCGACTACGCGCCAGGCCCCGAACTGAGTACCCTGAACACCTTTCTCGACAAACTGAGGGACACGCGATCCAGCCGTGCAGCACTCAGTCGGCTGACATCTGAAACACTGATGGACTGGGTCGCAGAGCTCGAACCCGCATTTCGCCAGTCGCATATCCCTTCGGGATTGCGACTGGACGACCGTATCTGATTTAGCCGTTGAACGAACGGACCGCGGAAATGACCTTGTCCTGATCGCTTTCGTTCAGATACGGGTGCATTGGCAGCGCAAGCACCTTACCCATCTTGTCTTCGGTCACGGTCAGATTGCCCGCACCTGACCTGAAACGCTCATAGGCGCCGTTCACGTGCATCGGAACCGGATAGTAGACCGCCGAAGGCACGCCCTGCGCCTTCAGATGTGCCTGAAGACCATCACGGTTTTCATGATCAATCACATACTGCGCCCAGACTGAAACCACGTTGTCAGGCGTGCCGGGAACTGCAAGGACATGGTCTTTCAACCCTTCAGCATAACGATCTGCAACCTTGTTTCGAAGCTGGATCTCGTCTGCAAAAATCTTCAATTTCTCAGAGAGAATAGCGGCCTGTATGGTATCCAGACGGGAGTTCATACCGATCCGCATATTGAAGTATTTCGGGTCGTGTTCGAAGGTCTGATCCTTCAGGTCACTGGCCGTAACCTTGCCGTGGATCCGGATACTGTCGATGCGTTCGGCCAGGTCATCATCATTTGTCAGAACAGCTCCGCCATCGCCGTAACAGCCGAGCGGCTTTGCTGGAAAGAAGCTGGTTGTGACGATATCTGCCCAGTCGCTCGGATGCTTGCCGTCAATCGTCGTGCCGAAACCCTGAGCGCTGTCTGCAATCAGCTTCATGCCGTATTCGTCGGCAAGCTTTCGCATCGCCTCATGATCAGCCGCCTGACCGAACAGATCGACTGCGATGATCACTTTCGGGGTCAGGCGACCCTCGACTTGTACGGCCTTGATACACGCTTCGAGGTGGTCGGGATCCATATTGTAGGTGTCCGGCAGGATGTCGACAAACACCGGTTCAGCGCCGAGCCATGGCACAACTTCAGCCGTCGCACAGAAGGTAAATGACGGGCAGAACACAGCATCGCCGGGTTTTAGGCCCCAGGCCATAAGCGGCAGAGCAAGCGCGTCTGTGCCATTTGCACATCCCAGCGCATGTTTCGCTTTCGAGAAATCCGCCAGTTCCGCCTCAAAGGCCTTCACCTCGGGCCCCATAACGAACATACCATGTTCGAGGACCCTGGCGATCGCAGTGTTTATTTCGGTTTCGATGCGCGCACGTTGCGCATGAAGGTCGATGAATTGCATTGCGACGGACTCCGCTTAACTGAATTGTGGGCTGCTTATCCGAGATCGCCCCTGCCTACCAAACACAAAGCATTCTCAAGTGTTTCAAAGCTTCATGCCTGCATTGCGGAAACGCGATCACATTTGCGCTCTACATGCTTGTTCTGGCGCTGGTTTCATCTGTAGGATTGAGACCGATCACATACCGTGATGTGAGTGTAGCGGATCAGTCATGGATCACAGTAACAGTCGCGACAGGATCATTCATGCTGCCAATGAGGTATTTCTGTCTGAAGGCACATTGCCGATATCACTTTCGAAAGTGGCAGAACTGGCAGACGTCAGCAGGTCTCTGATCTACACGCACTTCCCCGGTCAGCGCGATCTTATGAAAGCTGTGATCGCTGATCACACCGAACGATTTGAAGCGGAGCTCAAAGCCGATTGGTCACTGCCCTTTGTCGATGCAGCTCATGGCGTGGCCAGCAGCTATTTTGACTACCTTTTGAATAATGGACCGGCCCTTGCCTTTGCACCCCGGGATTCGTTCCTCGGCGGTGATCTCCCCGCAATCTACAGATCGCTTGCCTGCCGGGTGACGTTGAATCTCGCACGCATAGCCGCCCACACATTCCGCTTCTCGCCAAGAAATGCAATTGCGTCCGTGATTGTTTTGAGAGCGTTTCCTGAGGAAACAGCGCTACTGGCATGGCGCGGCAAGGTCGATTCCAGCACCGCACGGCAAACACTCGCCAATGGCATCAGCGACGCTATTGGGGCGCTGACATATTACGAGACAATCTACCCAACTCACCTGGGGCTGACGAATTGATCATGGATTCCATCACCACCGGAATACAGATCCGTTCGCCTTCCTGAAGCGTGATATAGCGATTGGCGATCAAATCGCCTGTCCGCCTGATCATGGCCTGGATCATCAAGGTTCGCGCCATGGCTTCATCCTGAGATGCGGGACTATCCGTCATCACCACCTTAACATGACGACGCAGTGAGGCTTCGCTGATGTCTTTTCGTCTCTGGCGCACCATCTGGCGGATTCGGGAATCGGCTAAAATCTGCCCCAGAAGAGGCCCTCGTGTCGCGCATTCGCGCAAGTAATTGACCGAAGACTGAATCGTTTTTGTAAAACGCGCGCTTCCACGGCGAATGGATTCCTGACGCACGATTTCAAACGCATCAAGCTCCTCATTGGCGAGTTCGGCCAGAAGATCCTCGCGCGTTGGGAAACAGTTATGAGCCTGTGCTTCCGATATTCCGAGGTTTCGGGCGATGCTCCGCAGCGACACCTCGTGAAGGCCGCGCGATGTTCCAATCTGGCGCGCCTCTGCCAGCATCTGCGCCTGACGGTCTTCGAGAGACATGCGTGTTCGCGACCGGCGTGAGGTCATGCGCTGACCGCCACCGATGATCACAGTCTCATCCGAATCATCAAGCGATTGCGTCAGTTCTGCGAGATCCCGGGTTTCACCGGACGTCCAGAACCCTTTTGGCGGTCGCTCCACATTGAGCCTGTCACAGATTTTGGCGAGTCCGTTTGGCGAAAGACCGAAATCTGCTGCCAGACTCGTCATGGGCTTGGTCCAGACAAGTTCGAGCAACTCGCGTTTCGTAAGAATGTGGGCTTGGGACATAGCCTTAAGATTACGCTCTCATCTGAGGCTGAGACAAGCATTTCCGATCAGAAATCAGATCGGCAGGCTGGTCGTGTATTTGTGCTGTCGCAATGAAATCTGGGATGACGCCGATTCCACACCCGGATGGCTCAGGATTTCATCCATCAGGAACCGTTCAAAATCACTGACACTACGGTTTCTCAGAAGCAGGATATAATCGTGAACGCCTGTCACCGAATAGCATTCCATGACGTTCGGCGTGCGCTCGACGAAACTCTCAAATGCCTGTCGTGTCTCGATCGAATAATCCTTCAGGTTCACGAAAACGAACACACAGACCGGGAAACCGATTTTCTCCGCGTCCAGCAACGTCACCTGCTTCTTGATCAGGCCAGCGTTTTCAAGCTCATTGATACGCCGCCAGAGGGTCGTCGACGACATGCCGACCTGCTCGGCGATTTCCTTTCGTCCATCCACATTGCCTTCCTGAAGAATGCGAAGGATTTCAGCGTCTTTTGCAGTCAAATTCATGGTGGATCGATCGTTTCACATTCTTGGATAAGATGAAACAAATCTGCCAGCTATCCGTTTGTAAAGTCTGATTACGGACAGCATTTTCGCGAACTCTGCGTTATTCTGTCGAAAACATACAAACAAACTGGGAGATTGCGCATGCTGGATGAGAAAGTTGAGTCCAGATACCGCTACAGAAACGCGCCGAAGAACGCTGATTATACAATTGATCAGGACTGGCAGAGTTACACGGAAGACGAACACAAGCGCTGGGATCGTCTCTACGCGCGCCAGCAGGAAATTCTGCAAGGCCGCGCCTGTCCGCAGGTCCTCGAAGCCATGGAAAAGCTCAAGCTGTCTGAAGCGGGCATTCCGGATTTCGAAAAACTCTCTGAAAAACTCGATGCGCTGACAGGATGGAAAGTTGTGCCGGTCGCAGATCTCGTGCCCGACGAGGTCTTCTTCGAACACCTTGCCAACAAACGCTTCCCGGCTGGCGCTTTCATCCGATCAGAAGCTGAATTCGATTATATTGAAGAGCCAGACGTTTTTCACGACGTGTTCGGCCACGTGCCGATGCTCGCCAATCCTGAATTTGCCAGCTTCATGCAGGCATACGGCGAAGGCGGCCTGAAGGCGCTCGGCTCAGGCCAGCTGCACAATCTGGCACGTCTCTACTGGTACACGGTCGAATTCGGTCTCATTCAGATGGAAGATGGCCTGCGAATTTACGGCGCGGGCATTCTGTCTTCTCCAGAAGAAAGCAAATTCTCGCTGGAAAGCGACAGCCCCAACCGTATTGCGTTCAACCTGCCGCGCGTCATGCGAACCAATTACCGCATCGATGACTTCCAGGAGACGTATTTCGTCATCGACAGCTTCGAGTCGCTGCTCGAGCAATGCTATCGCGACTTTGACAGCGTCTACGACTATCTGCGCAGCGCAGCCGACCTCGCGCCATCAGAACTCGCCCCCGGTGATGACATCATCACATATGGCACACACGCATATTTTACGAACAAAGCAAATTGAACGGAGACCTGAACATGGCAGATCTTTTTGAAAACCCAGCTGGCCTCGACGGATTTGAATTCATCGAGCTCTCCGCGCCAGAGCGCGGCGTTATCGAGCCGGTTCTTGAAACCATTGGCATGACCAAAATCGCCCACCACCGCTCCAAAGATGTCGAGCTCTGGCGTCAGGGCGACATCAACATCATCACGAACTACGAGCCGAAGTCACCGGCATGGTACTTCTCTCGCGAGCACGGCACCTCAGCCTGCGGCATGGCCTTCCGCGTAAAAGACGCCAAGAAAGCCTACGACCATCTGCTCGAACACGGCGCAGAGCCCGTCGATGTTGAAACGGGCCCTATGGAGCTTCGTATTCCGGCCATCCGAGGCATTGGCAACTCGCTGATCTATCTGGTGGATCGCTACGGTGATGGCATGTCCATCTATGACATCGATTTCGAATATCTGCCAGGTGTGGACAAGCATCCCAAAGGCGCAGGCTTTAAAGTGATCGATCACCTGACGCACAATGTCTATGGCGGTCGCATGGCCTACTGGGCCGACTTCTATGAGAAGCTCTTCAACTTCAAGGAAATCCGGTATTTCGACATCAAGGGCGAATATACGGGACTAACGTCGAAAGCCATGACGGCGCCGGATGGCAAGATCCGCATTCCGCTGAATGAAGAGGGCGAAGGCGGCCGCGGTCAGATCGAAGAATTCCTGCGCCAGTACAATGGCGAGGGCATTCAGCACATCGCGCTCATCTGTGATGATATTGTCGCCTGCTGGGACCGGCTGAAAAAGCTCGGCGTGCCTTTCATGACCCCGCCGCCCGACACCTATTACGACATGCTGGAAGAGCGCCTTCCCGGCCATGGTCAGGATGTCTCGGAGCTGAAATCACGCGGCATTCTGCTGGATGGCACCACTGAAGGTGACGAACCACGTCTCCTGCTCCAGATTTTTGCTGAACCACAGGTCGGCCCGGTCTTCTTTGAATTCATCGAACGCAAGGGCGACTACAAAGAGGGCTTTGGCGAAGGTAACTTCAAAGCTCTGTTCGAGAGCATTGAACGCGACCAGGTCAAACGCGGCGTGCTCGGCGACAAAGAAAAGGCGGACGCGTAATGGCTGACTTCAAACTCGGCGGCGTTCACCACGTCGCCTACCGCTGCAAAGACGCCAAAGAGACCATGGAGTTCTATCGCGATGCGCTGGGAATGGATTTCCAGCTAGCCATTGCCGAAGACAAAGTCCCGTCTACCGGCGAGCCTGACCCGTACATGCACATCTTCATGGATGCCGGAAACAATAACGTGCTCGCTTTCTTCGAGCTGCCGACGAAGACAGATATGGGCCGGGATGAGAACACGCCGATCTGGGTCCAGCACATCGCCTTCCGTGTGGGCTCCATGGAAGAACTGCTCGAGGCGAAATCACATCTGGAGAAAATGGGACTCGACGTTCTCGGCCCGGTGCATCACGGTGTCTTCAAGTCGATCTATTTCTTCGATCCGAACGGACACCGGATTGAGCTTGCAGCCGACATCGGCACGCCCGATCAGTACAGCCAGCTCAAAAGTGTTGCTCAGGATATGATTGAAGAGTGGAGCGCCACTAAAAAAGCACCACGCCACGCAGCGTGGCTGCATGAAAAGATTGCTGAAGAGAGCTGATATGTCATCCCGTGCGCGATGCGGAACGAAGTTACGCTTCGCAGACACGGGACCTGACAAGACCGCCGACAAAAGGGTCCCGGACCAGCACCGCATCATGACAGGCTGCGCTGCATCCGGGATGACACTGGGAAGGAAACACCTTGAAACTCGCCACACTCCGGAATGGAAGCCGCGACGGCCGTCTGGTCGTCGTCTCAAAAGACCTGACACGGGCCACAGACGCAGCGCGTATTGCGCCAACTCTACAAGCCGCCCTTGATGACTGGGAACACATGGCACCCCGTCTGGAGCGGCTGGCCGAGCAGGTTGAGATCGGGTCTGTCCCGACCTTTCGCTTCCACGAACACGAGTGTGAGAGCCCACTCCCCCGCGCCTATCAGTGGGCAGATGGCTCAGCCTACATCAACCATGTTGAGCTGGTCCGCAAAGCCCGCGGCGCGGAGGTCCCTGAGAGCTTTTACGATGACCCTCTGATGTACCAGGGTGGTTCGGATGCCTTTCTCGGCCCACGCGATGATATCCCCCTTGGGGATGTGAGCTGGGGCTGCGATATGGAAGGCGAAATCGCTGTCATCACAGATGACGTCCCGATGGGCAGCACAGAGGCCGAAGCTGCTAAACACATCAAACTGATCATGCTCTGCAATGATGTGTCTCTGCGCGGCCTGATCCCCGGTGAGCTGGCCAAAGGGTTCGGCTTCTTCCAGTCAAAGCCTGCCAGCGCCTTCTCACCAGTGGCGATCACCCCTGATGAACTTGGCGAGGCCTGGAAAGGCACTCTGGTGCACCGACCGCTTCACGTTGATTACAACAACGAAGCTTTCGGCCGCGCAGAAGCCGCGCAAGACGCGACATTCTCTCTGGCCCGCCTTGTCTCACACGCCGCCAAAACCCGTCGTCTCAGCGCCGGAACAGTCATCGGCTCGGGCACGGTCTCCAATAAGGATTCAGATGGCGGCGCAGGCAAACCGGTCGCGCAAGGCGGCAAAGGCTATTCCTGCATCGCCGAAATTCGCATGATCGAAACCATCGCCCACGGCAAACCGGCAACCGAGTTCATGAAGCCCGGGGACGTCGTGCGCCTCGAAATGCTGGACGACAAAGGTCACACCATTTTTGGCGCCATCGAACAAAAAATCGTCGCCGTCTGAACCAGACCGGAGAAAGAGCGCCGATCAGGCGCTCTCGCTTTCCTCTGTAAACAGAGACTTCAGATCACGTTTGAGGATTTTGCCATTCGCATTGCGTGGCAGCGTCTCATCGCAAAAAATGATCTTCACTGGCGTCTTGAATTTAGCCAGGCGATCCATCACCCACTGCTTCAGTTCATCTTCGGTCGCGGTCATGCCCGGCGCGAGATGGACAACCGCTGCGGGCTCTTCGCCCAGCGTACGGTGTGGAATGCCGACAAGCGCAGCGTCCGTCACAGCCGGGTGGTCATAGAGAACGTTCTCGACCTCAGAGGAATAGATGTTCTCGCCACCTCGAATGATGATGTCCTTGGCACGATCAACGATAAAGCAGAAGCCTTCCTCATCCAGTCGAGCCAGATCACCTGTTCTCACCCAGCCATCGACGAAGGTTTCGGCTGTGGCTTCCGGGCGCTGCCAGTATTCGCGCACACACATTGGGCCACGCGCCCAAAGCTCACCCACTTCACCGAGCGGCAGCTCCCTGTCGCCCTCAACGCTCATGATCTTCAGATCAGCAACCGGCACAGGCGGTCCACAGCTGTCAGGTCTGTGCAGATAATCCTCGGCGCTATGGATTGTCACGGTGGCGGATGTTTCCGTCATGCCCCAGCCAGAGCCCGGCTCTGCCCCGAACACTTCCTTGATCTTGCGGACAAGCTCTGGCGCGGCTGGCGCACCGCCATAGGAAATGGCTTCCAGTGTCGACAAATCGTATTTTTCGCGGCTCGGATGCTCAAGCAATTGCCAGGCAATGGTCGGCACGCCGCCCGTCGAAGATACACCCTCTTTTTCAATGATCTGAAACGCTTTTTCTGTGTCCCATCGGTCCATGAAAATCGTTGTGTGGCCGACAGCCAGAGCACCCATCATGCGCGCATTACAGGCTGTGACGTGGAAAAGCGGGATCACCAGAAGGCCGACCTTTCGGACCGGCTCTGGTGGCGTTTCACCTCTACGCATGGCTGTTCGTGCGGCCGCATAGCTGGACGAATAAATATTCGTCGTCGCATTGCGGTGCGTACCGACGGCGCCCTTGGGCTGGCCCGTTGTACCGGAGGTATAGAAAATTGTCGCGGCATCATCCGGATGAATTTCAACGTCTGGAATGCTCTGGTCTGGCAGCTTCATATAGTCTGGTGGAGACCCAAGAATGCTCTCCAGGCTGATATAGTCAGCGCTCGGCTCAGGCATCCGTGACACAATGATTTTCTCAAGGTTTGAAACCGCCTTGAAATCATCCGCCCATTTTCTCCACCGATCATCGTCGCAGATGAGGATTCGCGAACCGGAATTCTCAAGCCCGAAAGCCAGCTCCTGCCCCGTCCACCAGGCGTTCAGCGGCACAAGAACCGCACCGATCGACGTGACGGCAAAATAAATCGCTGGCCATTCGGGCAGGTTCCGCATGGCAAGAGCCACCCGATCGCCCTTCTTGATCCCGCAGTCTTCGATCAGGTAGCGCGCCAGTTCCGCTGTCGCTCGATACCAGGCTTCATAGCTGATGCGCTCCTCTTCGTAGATGGTGAAGAGATGATCGCCGTGATTTCGACCGAGGTCAGCCAGGGCTCTCAGGTGAGGAATGACATTCTTCCAGACGCGCGTTGGCACGCCAAGCACATCAACCGTTTTCATTTCAAATTTCTGGCCGGGCGCGCAGAGCTTGTCCTGGATTTCCTTCAGGCTCGCAGCAGGCCAGTTTTCGAGTCCGCTCATGCTTCACATCTCCCTATGACAAGCTGCCGGTCTTTTGCCGGTCGTTTATTGTAGTCAACTCTACTCTATGGGCTAACAGAAATGGCGTTATGAACAAAATGAATAATAGGCAGACCGGTCATGCGGTCACATCGTGCCCGTAAATCCAGTCCAACCGTTTATGGACCACTTCCGGCATCGCATGTCCGGCCAGCCACATTGGCCCGTAAGTGGTCAGTCGTTTCAACGGATTCCGATGATGAAAGGTCTGTGCGTTCTGTCTCGACTGCGCCTGAACGCGCGCTGTCCGCGCATGTCTCGCCGCCTGATAAGATTGCAGCCCCTCGGCAATATCTGAAGCCTCACGCAGAGAACGGGCCAGTACGTATGCGTCTTCAATGGCCATGACCGCGCCCTGAGCCACGAAAGGCAGCATAGGGTGGCAGGCATCCCCCATCAGCGCCACGCGGTCGTCCACCCAGTGCGATAGAGGATTTCTGTCAAACAACGCCCAGCGGAAAAAACGGTCGCCGTTCTCGATCAGATTGATGAGCGTCGGATCCCAGCCCTCAAAGTCTTTCAGGAAAGCCGCCTTTGAGCCGCCTTCTGTCCAGGATTCCGTTCTCCAGGCATCGCGCTCAACCACACCCACCAGATTCACGAGCGCGCCACCTCTTAAATAATAACTCACCATGTGCGCTCCCTGCCCTACCCAGGCGCACGCGGTTGGTGGCGGACGCAGGCTGCCAAGTTTCGCAGTCTCAATAACACCCCGCCAGGCGACGCATCCGGTGAACCGGGGCGTGTCCGGTCCCAGCAGCGCTTCACGTACAACCGAGTGGATCCCGTCGGCACCGATCAGCAGATCCCCCGAAACCGCTTCACTGTCTGAATGGACCGTAACAGCGTCGTCTGAACGCGTGAGGCGTCTGACAGGAAAACCTGTGCGAATAGTAATGTTCTCGCAGTCAGAGGCTGCCGCGATCAGAACATCCAGCAAATCAGCGCGGTGGATATGAATATAAGGCGCGCCCCAGCGTTCCACGGACTGGTCAGCCAGAGGCACGTTGAAGATCACCTGTCCTGACTTGCCAAAGCGTAGCTCGATCTCTTGGGGCTCGAAGCCCGCAGAGACGACAGCTTCGCCCAATCCCAGCGCGTTAAGGACATGCATGCCGTTGGGGCTTATCTGCAGACCGGCCCCAACTTCAGAGAGCTCACTGGCCTGTTCGAAGATGGACACCCGGTGACCATCCTGCGCAAGACACAGAGCTGCTGTAAGCCCTGCAATTCCCCCACCTGCAATCAGAATCTTCATGCGATCAGAGACCGCCATATGGACCGCAATGCAAGCCTCTTATGAGGAAATCAGCCTTGCGTTTCAGCAAGGGGCTCAACCGGCTCAGGGTCTTTCATCAAGACGAGGACAGCAATGAACAATCCAACCAGGGCAAGCGCACTCGCGGTGAGCGGAAGGTCATTGTGCACCATGTAAAGTGCCGCACCGATCAGCGGGCCGAGAACAAAACCAAATGGCGGTGCCGACGCCATGACAGCCGCCGCCGACCCCTGATCTTCAGGCCCCACCGCCATCGTACCCAGCGCATTGAGGGCGGGGACAATGAGCGCAGATCCCGAACCCACAACGGCAAACGCAAGGCAGACAAACCAGAACGGCAAATGCGGAATGGCGAGCCCATATCCCACAGCAACCAGCGCCAGTCCAATCGGAAGCATGAAGCGCGGACGTGGCTTAAACCGGTTCACATAGAAAGTCTGGACCAGCACCATAGCGATCGCCATCACGGCGAAAATCCAGCCAGCAGATTCTACGGCTTCTGCGCGCTCCAACCCGTAGCGGTCCTTTGCAAACCAGGCGAGCGTCTGCTGAACGATTCCAACGGCCATGAAATAGAAAATCAACAGCCAGAAAAACGGTCTCACCCGCGCGTCGTTCATCGACAGCGGTTTCGGGCGTTTGACCGTCGCATCATGCGGCTCATCCTTTGGCAAAACGAACAACACAACCAAGCCGCAGAATGCCGAGAACGCGACAGATCCCCAGAGCGGCGCTAATGCGCCAAAGCGGGCCAGAATTGCGGCGGCTGCTGGCCCGAGAATAGAGCCGACGCTCATCGCGGCACCGAGAAAGCCGAGGCCGGCTGCCCGGTCGCGGTAGGTGGTCGCATCCGTCATACTCGCAAATGCCGCAGGCTGCAGACCTGAGGACAGAAGCCCGAAGGCGATCCGCACGCCCGCGAGAAGAAAAAAGGTCTGAATGCCGACGAAAACCCCGCTCAAGGCCGCATCAAGTGTGAGCAGAAAGAAGCTATTCGTCACCGCCGTTGCCAGCATGGCGAACACCATGACGCGCTTGCGGCCATAACGGTTCGCAATGCGTCCCCAGACCGGCGTGAAGAGCGCGTAGAGCAGAGCAGAGGTCGTCAGAACGCCTGCCACCTGCACTTCTGTCAGACCCGCATCGCGTGCGAGAGGCGGCGCAACAACAAAGCTGATGGTGAAGCCAACGCCCATAGACAACAGCCCGAAGGCAATCACCCATTTTTGTAAACGGGAGAGCGGACGGACTGGAGCTATTTCTGACATGGCTTGATCATCCCCTGCGCTTCTCTGAGCGCTCGGCCGCTCTATTGCATACCGCCATCAGGATTGACCAGACTGCCCTTAGGTCAACTCGTGGATGTCCACCATAAGCCAGACCACATCAGGGAGAACCCAGCGCTATAGCAGTGAATTGAGACCGGCCCGGAATGAAGGCCGGTCTCATTCGAGTTACTTCTTAGGTGGCAGCTGAAGCCGGATAGAGAGCTCTTTCAGTTGCTTGTCGTCGACAACTGAAGGTGCGCCCATCATCAGATCCTGAGCCTGCTGGTTCATTGGGAACAACGTCACATCACGCAGGTTTTCAACTTCAGCAAGGATCATGACGATCCGGTCCACACCCGGCGCGATGCCGCCGTGCGGAGGTGCGCCATAGCGGAAGGCATTCAGCATACCGCCGAACTCTTCCTCAACGACCTCAGGGCCATAACCGGCAAGCTCGAAGGCTTTGAGCATGACGTCCGGACGGTGGTTCCGGATGGCACCAGACGACAGTTCAATGCCGTTGCAGACGATGTCATACTGGAAGGCCAGAATATCGAGTTTCTTCTCATCCGTGTCCGCCCCTTCGAGGACTTCAAGCCCGCCTTGCGGCATGGAGAACGGGTTGTGTGAGAAGTCGACCTTCTTATTGTCTTCGTCCCACTCATACATTGGGAAATCGACGATCCAGCAAAAGCGAAACACGCCCTGCTCAACAATATCCAGCTCTTCGCCGATTTTCAGGCGTGCCGCACCAGCGAGCTTATAGGCTGCGTCTTTCTTCCCGGCTGAGAAGAACACACCATCGCCATCGCCGAGCCCAGTCGCTTCGAGGAATGCCTTCATGTGCTCAGGATCGAAATTCTTGAGAACCGGGTCCTGACTGACAACAACGCCATCATCGCCCGCCTTCAGGCGCGCATAGCCAAGGCCTGGCGCCTGCATTTCCTTCTTCGCCCATTTATCGAAGTCGTCGAAAAACTTGCGAGACTGGGTTGCAGAGGCCTTGGGCGCAGGGATCGCAATGACTTTACCGCCACCGCCCGTGATCTTCGCAAAGATCGAAAAGCCGGTCTTGCTCTCATCCTTGAAGAACTCGCTGACGTCTTTCAGCTCGATAGGGTTGCGGAGGTCTGGTTTATCAGACCCGTATTTTTCCATGGCTTCGCGGTACGGAATGCGTGGGAACGGTCCCTGCGGCATCTCACGACCTTTGCCGTCCCAGTCAGCAAATTCGTTGAACACGCCCGCCATAACAGGTTCAATCGCCTGGAACACATCTTCCTGACTGACGAACGCCATCTCGATATCGAGCTGGTAGAATTCGCCAGGTGAACGGTCCGCACGCGCATCCTCGTCACGGAAGCATGGAGCGATCTGGAAATACCGGTCAAAGCCGGACACCATCAACAGCTGTTTGAACTGCTGAGGCGCTTGCGGCAGCGCATAGAACTGACCCGGATGCAGACGGCTCGGCACCAGAAAGTCGCGCGCGCCTTCCGGAGAAGAGGCCGTGAGAATTGGCGTCTGGTATTCAGTGAAGCCCTGATCAACCATGCGGCGGCGCAGCGACGTGATCACCTGACTACGCAGAACCATGTTCTTGTGAAGGGTTTCCCGGCGCAAATCGAGATAACGGTGCTTGAGACGAATCTCTTCCGGATAGTCCGGTTCGCCGAAAACCGGCAGTGGCAGCTCGGCGGCCTCAGACTGGATTTCAACTGTTGAAACCTGGACTTCAATCTCACCAGTCGGCAGATTCGCATTCACAGTTTCGGAGTCGCGGGACACGACTTTCCCTTCAACAGTGATAACGCTCTCGACGCGGATACGCTCTAAACGCTCAAAATTTTCGTTTGAAGGGGTCACCACGCATTGCGTCAGACCATAATGATCGCGTAAGTCCACAAACAGGAGCCCTCCATGGTCGCGTTTGCGGTGAACCCAGCCCGACAAACGGACCGTCTCATCCACATGGCTTTGCCGCAGCTCGCCACAGGTGTGCGTCCGGTAGAGATGCATTTCAGGAAGACTCCATAGATTGTTATTTGGCGCGCACACGACACAGGCCATACCGCCTTGTCAAGCGAGTGAGAAACGAAGCTGCATATGAGTGACAACGAGATCTCTGTAATCACTTCCCAGGAGGAGCTCAACGCCTTCTGTACAGCTCTGTCAAAGAGCGACGTAATCTTTGTGGATACCGAGTTTCACAGGGAAAGCACCTACTGGCCGACCCTGTGCCTCATTCAGGCTGCAGCAGATGACGTTGAGGGCATGATCGACCCGATGGTCGATGGGCTGGATCTGAAACCGTTTCTCTACCTCATGGCCGATCCGGACATCGGAAAAGTGTTTCACGCCGCGCGGCAGGATATGGAAATCTTCACGCGTATGCTTGGCGCGCCGCCAGCGCCCATCTTCGATACGCAGATCGCAGCTATGGCGCTCGGGCTTGGTGATTCCATCTCATACGAAAATCTCATCTCCCAGCTCACGGGAAATCAGGTCGACAAATCCTCCCAGTTTACAGACTGGACCCGCCGTCCACTGAGCCAGAAACAGCTGAAATACGCACTGGGTGACGTGACGCATCTGCGCGCAGCTTATCGCAAAATGGCGGAAACGCTGGATGCGAAAGACAGGTGGTCATGGATTGAGGCCGACCACATGGCATTGAGCGCGCCAGAGCTTTACATGACCGATCCAAAGGACGCCTGGAAACGGATGAAAATCCGTCGCCACCGCAAGGACTATCTTGCCGTCCTCAAGAATGTCTCAATCTGGAGAGAAGCGCTCGCGCAGGAACTGAACCGTCCACGCAGCCGAATTCTCAAGGACGATGCCATCCAGGAAATCTCAGACCAGAGGCCACGCGATGCTCAGGCGCTTGAGCGCCTTCGATCAGTCCCGAAAGGCTTTGCCAATTCCCGTCACGGCGGCGGCCTGCTGTCGGCCATCAATGAGGCCCTCGACAATGTGGACGAGATCGCCCCAGACGTTGACCGGCCCAAGCATCGCGGGCCATCGCCTGCAGGCGCGTCAGACCTGTTGCGCGTGCTTTTGAAACAGATCTGCGATGATGCCTCTGTCACGCCACGTCTCGTTGCCAATGCGTCCGACCTTGAGAAGATTGCTTCCGGTGACGGGGCCGACACAGAAGTGATGTCAGGCTGGCGATATGACCTGTTCGGAAAGCACGCTCAGAACCTGCTTCACGGCAAACTGGCGGTCACTTTCAACAAAGGACAAATCGAGATGTTCGACACGTCCGACCTGAAAGATTCGCAGCCGGAAGTCTGATGTCATCAGCACTTGATGACGGGCTCGAGCTGCATATGGCTCGCCGCATGGCCAAGGCGTTTCTCGACGCCTTCTGACACAAGCTCCTTGTGACGGGGCTGCACGGTCAGCACGAGCTGATTGCCCATGGCCTTGATCGAAGCGCGTTTCAAAATGCGCTCTGTCCGGCCGGAAAATTCTGCGGCAACACGAATAAGAAGGGCAATGGTTTTGGCACGCTCGATCTGTTCGGGCGTCAGCACGCTTTGCTCCAGCTCTTCCACCACATGCTTGCGATTGTAACGGAGACCAGTAATCAGGCCGAGATAGACCCGGCCGACATGGTTGATCCCGGTATACGGACCGCGCAGCACCAGTTGCTTGGCGATATCCGAACGATGATCAGGATGCAGCATGGCGCCGATATCTGCGAGAATAAACGCGGCTTCGTGCAGGCGTCGCTCATGCGCTGCGTCATCGCCAAAAACCGGCGGCAGAACAGAGAGGATTTCATCCAGAAAGTTCTGCAGAGCGCGCGAAAACGCGACCTGTCTCTGATCTGTATGTGCGAGCGTGGCAACACCAGCGAGCAGTGGATCAAATTGTTGAGTTTCTGGATCGAGGCTTTCGTAAACGATCCCCTCGCGAAGCCCGTGGGCCGACGTGATGAATTCCTTCGCACCGCACTCTTCCAGCACACACTTCAAGGTTAGGGCTGTGAAATGAAGGGTCGCTGCGCGCTTACTTGAAACACTCGCCAGCAGATCATCCGGGCGCTTTTTCACATCCGCAATTGTCTCACAGAGATCAATGATTTCCTTGGCTGGCACGGAATAAGACTGAAGCACGCGAAGCGGATAGTTTTTCAGTTCCATGTGAAGCGCTGCAATCGAGCGCCATGCGCCGCCAACCCCGTAAAATCGTTCTGCTTTGGGGATAGCCCCACCCTGACGGAGTTGTTTCTTCACAAAATCCGAGAGTTTGGACACTGAGAGCTTGGACTTTCCCTCCAGCGCCTGGGGGCCGAGCTTATAGGTTTTGCCCTTTCCCAACTCACCCGCGTCTGCAGATATGAGTTCAAGGCTTGAGCCACCGAGGTCACCGATCAGGCCGGTCGGATCTCTTTGTGCAGAGACCACGCCCAGCGCGGCATAGAGCGCTTCTTCTTCGCCAGACAGGACACGGATTTTGATGTCGCTGTTTTCTTCTGCTGCTTCGCAGAAAGCTTTGCCATCCTTGGCGTCTCTTACCGCCGCCGTAGCGATGGCTGACACATCCGTGACACCAAGTGAGGCGCAGATCGCAGAAAACCGGGCGATCGCTTTCAGTGCAGATTCAACGCCCTTCTCCGAGAGCTTGCCGGTCTCGGAAAGATTTTCGCCAAGACCGGCCATAACCTTTTCATTGAGACGCTGAACAATGCTGCGTCCCGTCACCTGATAAACAATCAGGCGGACGGAGTTCGATCCAATATCGATGACGGCCTGCTGGCGCGGCTTCTGAGAATGGGTGAACCGCAGAAGCCCCGGTCGTTTCTGAATCTCTCGGCTCGCACGCGTCATTTCGTATTATAGGACTTCGGATCGAGCTGAGGTGGCATTTGCGCCGAAATGGCTTCGCCCCGTCCGGAGAGGCTTGGGTATTTCATCAGATAATCGTGCACAGAGAAGCCCTCGCCTTCCGGAACGACACGCTTGAAGGTGCCATCGGACTGAAGCTCCCAGCTCTGCGCATCATCATTGAGATTTGCGACCATGATCTGATCAAGCACCTGCCGTTTCACCGTCTTGTTCTCAAGCGGCACAAGCGCTTCGACCCTCCGGTCGAGATTGCGGTGCATCAAGTCCGCTGACGAAATAAAGACTTTCGCCTCCTCGGATGGAAGTGGCGCGCCATTGGCAAAACACACAATGCGGGAGTGTTCCAGGAAACGCCCCACAATGCTTTTCACCCGAATGTTTTCAGAGAGTCCGGGAACGCCGGGACGCAGCGAACAAATGCCGCGAATAACGAGCTCGACCGGCACACCGGCCTGACTGGCGCGATACAGTGCATCAATCACTTCATCATGCACCAGCGAATTCAGTTTTGCCCAGATGCCGCTCGGCTTGCCCGCTTTCGCGTTGGCGATTTCAGCACGGATGAGCTTGATGATGTCGGCCTTCATACTGAGCGGCGACATGGAGACTTTCTCCAGCTCCGGCGGTTCAGCATAGCTCGTCACATAGTTGAAGATGCGGCCCGCATCCCGTCCCAGCGCCTGATCATCTGTGAACAGAGAAAGGTCGGTATAAATCTTCGCCGTGATCGGATGGTAATTGCCGGTGCCAAAGTGCGTATAGGTTCGCAGCTCGCCAGCTTCCCTCCGAACCACAAGGCTGACCTTTGCGTGTGTCTTGTATTCGATAAAGCCATAGACAACCTGTACTCCGGCGCGCTCCAGGTCGCGGGCCCAGCGAAGATTGGCCTCTTCATCGAACCGCGCCTTAATCTCGACCAGCGCCGTAACGTTCTTGCCAGATTCAGCCGCCTCCACGAGCGCGGCAATCACCGGTGAATTCTTGGAAGTCCGGTACAGCGTCTGTTTGATGGCGATGACGTCAGGATCGCGCGCAGCCTGTTTGATGAACTGCACCACCACGTCGAAAGACTCATAAGGGTGGTGAACAATCATGTCTTTCGCGCGGATCGCTGCGAAACAGTCACCATTGTGCTCCCGAATACGTTCCGGGAAACGCGGCTCATATGGCGCAAAAACAAGATCGGGCCGCTCATCCACAATCAGCTCTGAAAGCTGCGCCATACCAAGTATACCGTCGACCTCGACGATATCCTGCTCTTCAGCGCCAACGCCGTGAATGATGAACTTCTTCAGCGATTCTTCTGCTTTTGCGTCGAGCTTCAGCCTTACGACCCGTCCGCGGCGACGTTGTTTCAGCAGAATTTCAAACTCACGGATGAGGTCTTCAGCCTCCTCCTCAATCTCGATATCGCTATCTCGCACAACGCGGAACTGGCACTGCCCGACACATGAGAAGCCCGGGAAAATAATATCCAGAAAGAGCCGTAATACGCCCTCAAGTGACAGAAAGCGGATGCGCTTCGGGGCCTTTGACAGTTTCGGCAGACGAATGAAGCGCGCCACCTGCGATGGCAACGGCACAAGCGCCTTCATCGGCTCGCCGGTCGCGTTGGAGACAAGATCCAGGGCGATTGCGAAACCAAGGTTTGGAATAAAGGGAAATGGGTGAGCCGGGTCGACTGCCAGCGGCGTCAGAATTGGAAAAATGTAAGACATGAAATGGTCTCTCAACCAGATCTTGTCCGCCTTGGTGATATCCGGCGTATCGAGGACCTGAATGTCCTGCGCCAGAAGTTCCTCGCGAAGCGTCTGCCAGCGCGTCTGCTGGTCCGCCATCAGTGTTGACGCCAGTTCATTCACAGCAACCAGCTGCTCGGCTGGTGTATGCCCATCAAGCCCGCGCCGTGTTACGCCCGCTCTCACTTGCTCACGCAGACCAGCCACCCGGACCATATAGAATTCGTCGAGGTTGTTGGCTGAGATTGACAGAAACCTCAGACGTTCCAGCAGCGGATGCTTTGAATTGCCCGCCTCTTCCAGAACACGTTGATTGAAGCTCAGCCATGACAGCTCGCGGTCAATGAAGCGGGATGGTGATGTCATGCTTATTGGGTGCGCCAGTTTGGAGGCAGGGGCGCGGTCTGGCTTACTCGTCATCGACATGATCCCAATCCTTGTCGGCAAAGACTAGAACTCGCCAGAGTCCGTCACCTCAGCAAAACCATTCAATACATCGCGGGCCAGCGGTATGGTCGGCGGTCGGCTCGTCTCATTCATCGCCTGATCCAACGCATTCGCAAAAGCTTCGATCGCCTGATAGCTGCGTTCCAGCCGCGGTTCAACAAAACTCATTGTCTCGGCCGGAATTCTTATATGGCGCTTCAGGCAAGCTGCCTTTAGGCGTTTTCGAAAGATGTCGTCGTCTGTCAGTTTTGGCAGCGTGACAGTCGTCATGGCCGTCAGACGCGATACAAGATCCGGCGGGCTTTGATGCCAGTACGCGGTGTCACGGTGTCCGCCTAAAAGCAGCGGAGTCGATTTTTCCGCCGCCAAATTCATTAGCGTCAACAAGGCGTTGGGCGCAGAAAGCGTATCGGCATCGTCAATCGCCAGTGGTTCGCTGAGAAGCTTTGAAACATCCGCCGAATCCAGTTCCTGCCAGTCAGCTGGCGTAAGATACCGCCCCCCGACATCCTTGCTCCAGGATTTCAGAACAGTTGTCACCCCTGACCGCTCCGAGCCGATCAGGCCGACATAGGGCTTCGGCCATTCCCGCCAGCGACGCAGAATGCGCAGCGACGTCTCGCCCTGCTCTCCAAAAAAAAGAGAATCCAGTGGCAGGATTGGCTGGGGGAAAGCGAGGGAAAATTGCTCACCCGTCATGGCACACCTGGCGGCTAGTAGTTTCTGTCCCCTGCAATATGCATGGTCCAGCCCTGAGGCGAATTCGTCGTTACGATCCCGCTTTGTTGGAGATCAGAGGTCAGTCGCTCGGCTTCCCCAGCATACACAAAGGAAACAAGTGCACCATCACGTGCAATGGCTTCAATCTGAAAACCGGAAACGCGGGGTGAATTGGAGAGCGCTGAGCGCAATGCATTCCAGTTTTCCAGCGAGGAGAATCGGATTGTCGCTTCCGCGCGGGATTCACCGTCGCTACCACGAATAATGGATCGCCGTTTCCAGACCTGATCGAGATATGCAGACGCAGCGCGTGCCGCATCCGGAAGCGTCGCGACAGGTGAGGTCGTTCCGATCGCTGACCGGCCACCCGAGGCCACCTGCGTCAGGCGCACGGAATAGGAACCTTCAGATCCCGTCAGTTCAGCGATAACAGCGTTCCGGGCGCCAGCAGCATTCACTTCCCGCTGGAGGTCAGACCAGTCGCTATCCGGACTGTAAGCAGAGAGGCCGGTGACAAAAGCGTTGAGTGCGCGCTCGGTCGACTGAGGCCATGCTTCTCTCCAGTTTTGCGTGTAGACAGCACCACCGGCAATAGGAACAATCAGGCTCTTCGGCGCAGGACGGTCAACATAAGGCACACCGCGCTGATCCAGCTGGGCGCGCAGGCGGATGGGGTTGTACACGACTGACAGATTGGCGCGATACACCGTCGAGGACCGACGAACATCATCCACATCAACTGCAGCCGTAAGTTCATTAGCATTGGCGAGACTATAGAAATCATCGCCAATTGCCGCTCTGTCTTCTGGCAAGGTGAGGCGTTCAATCAGGCGATAGAGTCCCTGAACCTTTGCCGTTGCGAAAGCCTGGGCTTCAGCGGCCTGAGAGGTGTTCGCCGTCTTATCAACCGGGATATTCGCGATGGTGTAAATGTCACGGGTATCGGCGGCCGCAAGGCCTGCAGTACCTACAAATAGCGCCATCACGGCACTCAGAAGAATCGAGAGGCGTTTCATGTGTTTTTCCTACCAGTCATTCTTTGAAGTTTAAAGACGGAGAATATGGCGAGAACAGGGAAGCCGTGGTAACGCGAAACCATGACTGAGTCTTCTCCTCTTACTTACAAGCAGGCCGGCGTCGACATCGATGCAGGCAATGAACTCGTTGAGCGCATCAAGCCGCTCGCTGCCGCCACCAAGCGACTTGGTGTCGCCTCTGATCTGGGAGGCTTTGGCGGCCTGTTTGACCTGAAAGCCTGCGGCTATAACGACCCGGTGCTCGTTTCAGGGACGGACGGCGTCGGCACCAAGCTTCTGCTGGCTCAGGAAGCCGGCATTCACAACACCATCGGCATTGATCTTGTCGCCATGTGTGTGAATGACGTCCTGGCTCAGGGCGCAGAACCGCTCTTTTTCCTCGACTATTTCGCGACTGGCCATCTCGAAACGGATACGGCCACTGATGTGGTCTCCGGCATCGCCACAGGCTGCCAGCAGGCCGGCTGCGCACTGATTGGTGGCGAAACGGCAGAAATGCCGAGCATGTATGAGCCGGGTCACTATGACCTTGCGGGTTTTGTTGTCGGAGCAGTCGAACGCGCAGATGTATTGCCGAAGCTGACCGAAATGAAGGCTGGTGACGTGCTAATCGGCCTGCCCTCCTCCGGGCCGCATTCAAACGGTTATTCTCTGATCCGCAAAATTGTCGAGCGCTCGGGTTTAAAGCTTTCGGATGCGGCGCCGTTCGATCAATCCCGCTCCCTTGGAGAGGCGCTTCTCGAACCGACGCGTATCTATGTCTCTGCGGTTCTGTCTCTGATCAAGGACGAGCGTATCAAGGGTCTCGCGCACATTACGGGCGGTGGTGTCACCGAGAACCTGCCGCGCATGCTTCCAAAAGGGCTGAAGCCTGTCGCAGACACCGGGGATTTCACCCCACCGGCTGTCTTCAAATGGATGCAGGAAGTTGGAAACGTTGAAGACGCTGAGATGTGGCGCACCTTCAATATGGGCATAGGCATGGTGCTTTGTGTTGCTGAGGACAAAGCCGAGGACGTGCTCGACCATCTGAAACAGATTGGCGAGCCCGCCTTCCGCTACGGACATCTCGAGCATGTCTGAACGTGAAGAGCCGGTACGTCTGGCCATTTTCATTTCGGGCCGTGGCTCGAATATGAAAACGCTGGTTGAGGCCTGCCTCTCCGGAGACGTTGACGCCAAACCGGTACTTGTTTTGTCGAACACATACGCGGCGGCGGGCCTTGAATGGGCGACTGAGCACGGTTTGCCTATCGCAGCCATCGACCACAGGGCTTATGGCGATGATCGGGAAGCCTTCGAAAAGGACGTTCACGAGACGCTCGACCTCCACAATGTCGAATTCATCGCGCTTGCCGGCTTCATGCGAATTCTGACGCCATGGTTCATCGAAAAATGGGAAGGCCGTATGATCAACATTCACCCTTCCCTGCTCCCGAAGTATCCGGGACTGCA
>CETS01161005.1_pt1 | contig 24125 bp, 15 predicted proteins | sample 356391 | NCBI WGS metagenome assembly CETS01 (sample SAMEA2622673, study PRJEB7988) | marine metagenome | isolation source: saline water (ENVO:00002010), including
TTCTGATTGAGATAGGAAAACCCCGCCACGCCGACCGCGCCATGGCTCCGCAGCAGGGCCTGAATGATCTGCGTGTCGTTCTCCCCGGCATCGAGCCATCGACCATCCGTTCGCACGGTGCCTGAGAGGCGGAGAAACTCGTCTCGATCGGACTGCTTCAGCCGACGCATTTGCGGAAATGTCAGAGCACCGGACCTCAGTGCCAGTTGCACAAGCGCATCTCGAGTGCCGGACGTCGGTGGCGGTCCGTAAACCTCAATCCGGACGTTTGGCAAATCAGGTCGGATTTCTGACCAGAACTCATTCGGATTTTCAATAAACTCGTCACCGGACGGAATATGCTTGGCAAGCGCGAGATAAATATCGCGATGAGTGAGATCGAATTCCGGTCCATCAAGCACATTGATGAACACGATTCCGTCGCTGCCAAACTCCAGCTCCAGAAGCTCAGTCACCCCATTTTTCGCGCATTGCTCCACTTCGCCGGCGGTAATTGGCCGGGAGGCAGAGGCAATCGAGCTTGTCCGGCGAGACACGCCCTGACAGAGCAGTTTGAAGCCACCACCTGTGCCTGTCGTCTCGACCACGGGCGTGCTGAAATCACTTCTGATGCCGAAATACTCTGCTGCGGTCGTCACAAAGGGCGCCACAGTGGAGCTGCCTGCAATAACGAAATTCTCGCTCTCTTGTGGTCCACCAGCAAAAGGCACAATGCCGGAGGAGCCATCACAGGCGGCAAGCCCGAGGCCAAGAACGGAGAGAATAAGAGATCTGGCTGCGCGCGTGAGCTGCACCGGCGGTTACTTTCTGTCTGAATTCATGGGCTGGCCGGTGAATGATACGGCCGCTCGCGCCCTTGCTAACGTGCAATTGTCAAAGTTTCACGTCAATCGTACGTATCTCGAGGATGAGTTGGTGCAGCCAATCTGTCCTTATAAGAAAACCTCACGCCCACTGGCCTGACTTGTCAGGAAGTTTTCCGGATTCCCAACCATCCACCCTGTTCAAAAAAATGATCAATCACACAAATAAAGGTTTACTCTGAGGTCGAGAATCCCTACATCGCCAATTCCGGCGGACATCGGATCAATGTTCCTTTCCCTGCGAAAGCAATATAGGTCTGCGGCCCGCACTAACGCCGGTTTGAGTTTCACACTTAAACAGGGAGCGTGTCTTGAAGACATTCGACTCGCCCTGGGACCTGATCCGGCAGACTGCGACTGACAGGCCCATTGCATGTTGCCGCCCGCACCTCGTGCGTCAGGCGGCCAATTGGTTTATCTCCAACTTTTCGGGCGAAACCCTTTATGCGGTTAAGGCCAACCCTTCGCCATGGGTGCTGAAACTCCTGTTCGAAACCGGTATCCGGCATTTCGACACAGCCTCGCTCCATGAAATGGAGCTGGTGGCGGAGCACTGCCCCGGCGCACGCATGTCTTTCATGCATCCTGTCAAATCACGTTACGCGATTGAGCGCGCCTATTTTGATTTTGGCGTTCGCACCTTCGTGTTCGATTGCGATGTCGAACTTCAGAAAATTCTGCAGGTCACAGGCCATGCCAAAGACCTGAACCTGGTTCTGCGCGTTGCTGTTTCAAACCAGGGCGCAGAAATGCCGATCGACGGCAAATTCGGCGCTTTCCATTATGACGTGCCACATCTACTGCGCGCGGCGCGGCCCGTCTCTGCCAAGCTAGGTCTCTGCTTCCATCCGGGAAGCCAGTGCATGGATCCGTATGCCTGGGCTGTTCACATGGACACCCTGTCGCGCGTGATCAGTGAGTCTGACGTTGATGTTGATATTATCGACGTTGGTGGCGGCTTTCCTGTGTCCTACCCCGGCAAAGAACCGACCGCTCTGGAGCGTTTCCCTGTTGTCATTCAGGAGGCGTTTGATCGCATGCCGCTGGCGCGCGACGCGGAACTCTGGTGCGAACCAGGCCGGGCGCTTGTTGCAGAAGGCACATCCCTTCTCACGCAAGTCGATCTGGTGCGCGGCAACGCGGTCTATATCAATGACGGCGCCTTTGGCACGCTTTATGACGCCGCGCACTGCAAATGGCCGTTTCCAACACGCCTGATCCGCAATGACAGCGAGCCCTCATCACGTCTGAAAGCGTTCAAGCTGTTCGGCCCGACATGTGATTCCGCTGATGTGATTAATGGCCCGATCTTCCTTCCAGAAGATATCCGCGAAGGCGATATCATTGAGGTCGGAACGCTTGGCGCTTACGGTGTTGCTATGCAGACGCGCTTTAACGGCTATGGCGAAACAATTGATGCCGTTGCGCTGGATACGCCCTGGCAGTCTGTCTACGCGCCGCGCAAGGTCGAAGTCGCCAAGATCGACTGGTTCAGTACGATCTAAACACCCGCAATTACGCAAGCATTCAGAAAGCCTCCTTAGGACCATTCCGAAGGAGGTTTTCTTTTGTGCGCATTTCCGGAGTGTCGAACTAGAGCGCGATCTCCTCGACAGGCGAAAAGCCATATCGGGCGGCGACGGCCTGAAGGCGCGCAAACGAGACCGTATTGCCTGACGTCCAGAGCGCGCCGCGGCTGACACGTTGATCGACCGGCTCGGACGAGGCTGAGAGCTGCAAAAGGCTCATCACCCGCCGGGCAATCGCCTCCCCTGAATCAACCAGCCCCACAGAGGGCGGCAAGAGCGCCATAAACCGGTCGCGCAGAATTGGAAAATGCGTGCAGGCAAGGACGATCCTGTCCAATCGGTCAGCGCCTGGCTGCTGAAGCATGCCATCCAGTTCAGCCTGCAACTCGTCATCGCTCACCGCCTCACCTGCCGCATAGCGCTCAGCCAGTTCAACGAGCCTGACGCTGCCAAAGGTCAGCACTGTGCAATGACGGGCAAATTCGCGGACCAGCGTCGCTGTATAGCTTCGCTTCAGGGTTCCTGGCGTTGCCAGCACACCGATGACCCCGGTTTGCGTCGCTTTAGCAGCCGGTTTGATCGCCGGCACGGTGCCGACGACCGGCACATCCACAACGGCGCGAGTGACTTCCAGCGCCAGCGTACTCGCTGTGTTGCAGGCGATCACGAGCAGGTCTGGCCGGATCGCCTCAATCAAAGCGCGGGATATGGCAGGCACACGCCGGATCAGCTGATCGTCGCTTTTGTCTCCGTAAGGGAAAAAGCCGGTATCAGCCGCATAGGAGACCCGACCTGCAAACCCCGCCTCAACCAATTCGTCGACAACGGTCAGTCCGCCCATTCCGGAATCGAAGATCAGCACATGCGGCGATGTCGTCATGGATGAACTCCGGCATTGCACCAACTGGCTCTCCGTCAAATAAAAGCTCCTCCAGCTCTTGTCGATTATTTATCTTTCTCTCAACTCACCTTGGGAACCCGAAAGTCTCTCAGCCGTCAATTTATTGTGCAGCGCACCATTTTGTGCTATGCAGCAAATAAATTAGGAAGGGTCAGCCACGATCATGATGTTCCAGACACTCATTGCCGACACAAACAAAACCGCCATGACGCTTATGCAAGCTGGCATGGACAGCGTGAAGCACACGCAGGAAACCATGAAACGTCAGCGCGAGATCGCAGCCCGCATGGAATTCCCGTGGCAGATCGACTGGTCTGATGACAAAGTTCCAATGCCCAAGGTCACCTATAAGGCGAGCTCTGCGGACACGACCCGTGAAGCCTTTCACCTTATGGCCGACGCCAATATGAAAGCGTGGGAAACCGCTGCAGAAGCCTGGGCTGCCGTTCCAGGCTGGGCGAAAATCCCTTACACCGCGCCAGGCGAATTCTGGGCCAAATGGTTCGATCAGTGGCAAGATGGCAAGTTTGACGGAGCCTCAGCTTCGCACGTCGAGGCGATGGTCGATACAATGACGACCGCGGTCGAAGAAGCACAGAATACAGCCAAACAAACCGGCGCCGCCTTCGGCAGCCAGACGACTGAACTTGCCGAAAAAGTCATCGACGAAACCGAGAAAAACGTAAAAACAGCGACGAAAGTCGCCGAAGATACGGCTGACCTCTTCAAACCAGAGCTTCTGGATGTGCCGAAGAAAGGTGAGATGGACGATCTCACACAGATCAAGGGCATTGGCGAAAAGCTCAGCCAGACCCTGAACGATGTCGGCGTCTGGTCTTTTGCTCAAATCGCCGCCTGGACACCTGAGAATATTGGCTGGCTTGACGAAAAGCTTGCTTTCAAAGGTCGTATTTCGAGAGAAGCCTGGGTGGAGCAAGCCCGGGAACTGCTCAACAAGGCCGCAACCTGATCCCGCTCAAAACGGGGACGCACGAAAAAACCCGGCCTCTGCGCCGGGTTTTCTTTTGGCCGAAGACTTAGTCCAGCAGATCGCCGTAGAGTTCAGTGCGTCGGTCCCTGAAAAAACCCCAGGCTGAGCGTTCTCTCTGCAATGCGGCAAGGTCGAGATCTGCCATCAGAATGCAGGCTTCATCGCGAGGCGCTTCGGCAATTTTCTCGCCCGTCTGGTCCGCAATGAAGGATGAGCCATAAAACACCTGCCCCTCTTCATCGCCGATGCGATTGGCAGCCGCCACAGGCATACAGTTTGACACGGCGTGCCCTTGCATGGCGCGTTGCCAACGGCCCGACGTCTCCAGGCTTTCATCATGGGGTTCAGAGCCAATCGCGGTCGGATAGAGCAGGATTTCTGCGCCTTTAAGCGCCATCAGGCGCGCGGCTTCCGGGAACCACTGATCCCAGCACACACCAACACCGATTTTGCCAAACCGTGTATGCCAGACCTTGAAGCCCGTATTGCCAGGCCGGAAGTAGTACTTCTCCTGATAGCCCGGACCGTCTGGAATGTGGCTTTTGCGATAGACGCCAAGCCGGATCCCATCGGCATCAATCATCACAAGTGAGTTGTAGGTGTGAGACCCATCCCGCTCGAAGACGGAGACCGGCAGCACAACACTCAGCTCACGTGCCAGCACTTCGAAATGGCGCACAGCTTCATGCGTTGAAATCGGCTGGGCCAGATCAAACCGGTCTTCTTCCTGCGTCTTGCAGAAATAAGGCCCCTCAATCAGCTCTGGCGTCAGAATAATGTTCGCGCCCTGGGAAGCGGCATCACGAATATGCGCCTCCAACGTTCGGAGATTGTTCTCGAGCGTATCGTTCAACGCGCACTGAATGACTGCAAGCTTGACCACGGCCATCTCTTTGCCCCTCACGGTCGGGTTGGTACCTGCTGCGAAATGCAGTGAAACGCTCCGCCCTCACTCAACACGTGATAGGCGGGCACGCTTAGAACCCTGCGACCGGGAAACAGGGTCTGGAGCTTGGACACGGCCAGTTCGGCCCGTTCATTGTAACCAGGAATGATAACAGCCTGGTTGGTGATCACAAAATTCATGTGGCTGGCAGGCATGACCTCGCCATCTTCATCAAGAACGCGTCCAGGCGATGGAATCTCTGTAATCTTCAAGCCGCGCCCATCGGCCGATCTGAAGCTTGCCAGATCATGATAAACGCCCTCAAGGCGATCCGCATGAGGATCATCTTCCGCCGGCGCCTGACACACGACATGGCCCGGTGCAACGAACCGAGCCAGATTGTCGATATGGCCGTCAGTATGGTCATTCACAAGACCCTGACGCACCCAGATGACATCGCTCGCGCCGAGCGCTTGTTTCAGCGTGGCTTCTGCGTCAGTACGTGTCCAGCCAGCGTTGCGGTTCGGATTGATCAGGCACTCATCTGTGGTGAGAAGATATCCTTCCCCATCCCAGTCGACGCTGCCACCTTCGAGGATAAAATCCAATTCTATAAGGTCAGCAGACAGACGCGGCGCAAGGCGAACCGACAAGTCCTCATCTCCCGGATAGATGTATTTCCCGCCCCAGCCATTAAAGCCAAAGCTTCGCGCTTTCAGACGGTCTCCCTGCCAGCTCAGAATAGGGCCGGTATCGCGCAGCCAGGTATCGCCGCATGGCAGGTTCAGAATACCTGCGCCCGGCACGGCTTCTCGCGCCGCGGCCTCAGCTTCAGTCCCTTCCAGCAACAGCTTCACGCCCGTCTTTGGCCCATCAAACCGCTTGCCCGCTTCCAGAATGGCGTTGGCATAGGCAGCAATCTCAATGCGCGCAGCCTCAAGCACCTCACGGCTCCCCCAGGGGGAAGTGTGTGATGGCCATCCAATGAGAATATCGTCTTGCGGCGCCCATTCGGGCGGCGGCGAAGAAAAGTGTATTGTCATGCGCGCCCCATTATCATTTCCGGCGGTCCGGACAAGAAAAAAGGGCAGCCCGAAAGCTGCCCTTCTTCAATTTGATCTTCGAATTCAGCTTAGAATTCGTATTTGAGACCCAGCTGGATCTGCCAGAGGGAATTCGTGAGTGTTTCGAGGTTTTCGATACGGCTCACACTCTGCAGGTCATCGTAGACGAACTGGCCGTTGACGATCTGAGCAGAAGCAACAGCGCGCTCATACTCGTAGCGCGTGCGCGTGATGTGACCCCAGTCATCGTTGATCAGGTTGCCCAGGTTTTCGATATCCAGGAAGAACAGAGTCCGGTGACCATCAAGTACACCTGGGAATTCCTGCTGGAAGCGCATGTCAACAATGGTCGACCAGCGGCTGTTGTCGCCGTTACGCTCTGCAATTCCACCTGCATACTGAGCAAGCTCAGAGTTCGCGATGTAATCGAAGAATGCACTCTGAAGGTCAGCGTCACCGCCGAAAGAAGCTGCAGAGAACAGCGGATCGTTCGGGCCAGATGGGACGTAGAACAGGTGACCTGCATCATCCACACGGCTCTCACGTGGGCAACGACCACCACCAACGTCGAACACACAAGAGTTGTTCTCGTTAAATGTGTAGCTGTATGGCTGACCTGAACGGCGTGTCGCGAAGAGAGAAACCTTCGTTGGGAAGTCCTGAACGAATTCTTTCTCCCAGTTCAGACGGAGCTTGAACTGATGCTCAACCTGGAAGTTTGACGTTCCGGTTGTTGGCACTTCGTAGTCATAACGAGCGCTGTCTGAATAGTTAGACGTAGCCGTTGAAGACGTACCCATGCCGATGTCTTCGACATCTTGATAGGTGTAGGCTGCAAAGAGGTCGAAACCGTTTTCGAATTCTTTGTCGACAGCGAGTGCGTAGATCATGCTCTCACCTTTATCGACACTGCCGACAACGATGTCTTCTGTCGCACCACAGTCGTAGACCACACGGCCGTCTGGAGCTGTGCTGTCTGGCTCACAGTCTTCGCGGTACCAGTAAGGCGTGTTCTCGAGCTTGTTGTAGAGAACGTCAGCAGAGAACGTCCAGTCTGGAGACATTGGGAAGTCGACATTGTAAGCAACACCAATGTTGGCTTTCCAGGTTGTCGGGATCTCAAAGTCCGGAGACAGTGCGTTCACAGAACCGTTTGGAGCCTGTGTGGCCAGTTGGTTCAGATAAAACGGGTCAATATACTGACCAGTCGAAGCGTCAGGGCTGAATGGTACGTTGATCCCGCCGCTGTAATCAGAAACGCTGTCAGCGATCACACCGTCGTTAGAATAGCTGTTCGAAATCCAAACGCCTGGCGAACCACCAGAGAAGCGACCGAGACCACCACGCACTGTCACGCGATCCGTTGCGTCCCAGTTAAAGCCGAAGCGAGGCATGATGACATCAAGGCCATCAATATCGTTCGTGTTGGAATAACCATTGCGCGCTTCGAAGTTCGGGTTCTCACGGATCGTGCCCTCAGCTTCGTACCAGTCGTAACGGATACCACCGAGAAGTGTCAGGTTTGCCAGAACGTCCCAGCTGTCCTGAAGGTACAGCGAGTTGACATTGTAGCCCCAGATTGCGCGACGATCGTTTTCGTCGTTCGTGACGGCGTTCTCATAATAGAACTCGTCAGCGATACCGGCCTGGAGATTTGCCAGGCTGGAGAAGTAGTACATGCCCTCAGAACCCGGCGCGAACAGGTTGTCCGCATCGTTTTCTTCACGCTCGTAGCCAGCTTTGATGGTGTGATTGCCAAGCAGATAAGTACCAGCAATCTTGTATTGCATGAATTCCTGATCGAGCTCGTTACCGTGACGGTATGTGTCAGGTCCGAGCGCAATCGTGCCGCCACTTGGTGTGTCGATCACGAACACTGGGAAATCTGAACCTCCGAGCGAATCCTGGCCAGTGGCCTGAGTGGTTTTCGCCAGCTTGATCTCGGTTGAGAAGTTTGGCGTCCAGTCAGAAAAGAGGTGGCCGATAAACGCTTCAACTGACTCAGAGTTGCTGTACCAATCGGAAGGGAAACCGAGATCAGCAGATGGGCCGACAAACGCGTTACCGCTTTGCTCGATGATCTGAGCGCCTTCAGTTTTGATATAGGTGAATTTCGCCCGGTGATCATTGGTGATGTTCCAGTCGATCGAACCGAGGATCTTCTCATCTTCAACCGGCGGCACGCCGCCAGAGAATGCCAGAGGATCGAAGCCGTATGTGCTGGTCATGATGCTGGCGATGTCAGCCGCTTCCTGCGACGTGACGCCAGACACTTCGTTCAGCGCGCCAGAGCCTGCTGGGCCGCGGTTCAGAGAGGCCGCTTCTTCGTACTTGTCATAAGCCAGGAAGAAGAAGAGCTTGTCTTTGATAACCGGTCCGCCGAGTGTGACGCCCCATGTTTCTTCAGAGAAATCACGGCTGATTTCGCGGTCGCCGATGCGATCGCCTGCGAAATTGTCGTTGGTTTCGAAGTAATAAGCCGAACCGTGGAATTCGTTCGTACCGGATTTGGTAACTGCGTTGACAGTACCGCCGGTGAAGCCGTTGAATTCAACGTCGTAAGGCGCGCTTTCAATCTGCAGAGATTCAATCGCGTCAAACGAAATTGGCGAACGCTGTGTTGGGTAGCCATTTGCGTTAAGACCGAAACGGTCGTTCAGCTTGATGCCATCCACAGTCAGCGAGTTGAAGCGGTTGTTTGCACCGGCAATCGAGAGTTCTTTCGCGCCGCCAGACTGAATGTTCACAGAAGCGAACGGGTCGAGTTCTGCAGCGTCGGTGATGTCACGGTCGATCGATGTGACTTGCTCAAGATCTTCGAGACTCAGGCCCGTAGAAAGGCCAGTATTCATGTAGGACGATGTAATCGCTGGAGCTGTTACAACAATCGCGTCGAGCGTACGAGCGCCAGAAACTGTAAGCGGAAGCTCGAAGGTTTCGTCCAGGCTGACAAAGATGTCAGTCACAGTAACGGGCTGGAAATCACCGCCGGAAACTTCAACTGTGTATGGGCCGCCAACGCGCAGGCCGCGCGTAGAGAAGGTACCAGCGGCATTCGACGTAGCAGTCGACGTCGTGCCCGAAGGTGTGTGCGTGATAACAACGGCCGCGCCCGAGACAGGTGCGCCAGCGTCGTCGGTGATTGTGCCGCGAATTGCGGAGGTCGTAACCTGCGCAACCGCAGGCACAGCCATAGCGGCGGACAGCGCAGCAAGAGCGACACCACTCTTGAAGATGTTCCAATGTGACATGAATTTTACCCCTAGAAAGACTCTCGCGAAATATTTAGCCCGCGAGGACATGGCGGCCCCATACTACAATGTGGATGACGCTTAAATGACGTATGTGCAAAGCTTTTATGACGCACTGCACAATACAGAAAACTGAGGTTTTGCGGCAACACCCACCCAAGAGGCGTCATATGCCACAAATGAAAAAAGCCGGGCAAGAATGCCCGGCTTTATGGTTAATAGCTGATTAACCTTTTATCACTTTTCGCTCAAACTGGCATCAAAATGCCCAGCCGAACCTTCGATCAAACGCTGAGACCGCGACGGTGCTCTGTCAGTCCGATCCGTGATGGCGAGAAGGCTTCGCGAAGCGCTTCAATGGTTCGGTGAGGCTGCGCAGCACCACACATGAAGACGTCTACGGCCGCGAAATTACGCTCTGGCCAGGTATGAATTGAGATATGGCTCTCAGACAGAACGATGACGCCTGACACACCATTGTTTGGCGTGAAGACGTGGAAATCTGAACTGAGAATGGTTGCACCCGCACGTACAGCAGCATCGCAAAGCGACCGCTCGATATGTTCTGGGTCATCAATCCGGTTTACATCCCACAGGTCAATAATGAGGTGGGTTCCGGCGAATTCAACGCCATCCCGTTTGATGAAAAAATCAAGTCGCTCTTCGGTATCCGCCGCATCAGATTGCTGCTCTGACGCGGCTTTGCCCTGTTCGTCGAGGACCTCGAAATCCGGGTGACCCGGGGCTCCGTAAGCCATGCTCACACACCTTCTAATTAGATGGGCCGACCATCGGCCCCGGTTACATGGAAGCGGCGACATAATCACTTTGTACTTGCGTTGCAAGCATGATTTTCACAGTGTCCCGAAAAATTTCAGAGCGCTAACCGCACCGGAGTTCCGCGTGAAAAACTCTTCCGCTTCAACCGAGAAAAACTGGCAGACTTTTCTGCTGCTTTCAGGCCTTGGTCTGTTGCTTTTGCGGATTTTAACAGTTGTGTTCACCACACTCAACCTTGGCCCTGATGAGGCTCAGTACTGGCGATGGTCAACAAGCTTTGACTGGGGATATTACTCCAAGCCACCCATGATCGCCTGGGTGATCGGGGTGGAGACTTTTCTGTTCGGAGATGCTGAATGGGCGATCCGCATCGGCTCGCCGCTATTCCATGTGTTCACCGGAGCCATGCTCTACCTTCTGGGCAAACACATCTGGAGCGTGCGTGCGGGTGTGCTCGCCGCGTTGATCTACCTGCTTATGCCTGCGGTCTGGCTGTCATCCATCATCATGTCGACCGATGTGCAGCTCATGGCGTTTTGGGCGCTCAGCCTGTTCCTTCTCTTCCTCTTCCGCGACGCACCAAGCTGGAAACTGGGGCTGGCACTCGGCATCAGCATCGGCTTCGGCTTTCTCTCGAAGTACGCCATGATCTATTTTCTGGTGGGAATTGGCCTCAGCCTCCTGTTCGACAAGCCATTGAGGGCAGCATTTCTATCGCGCTCAGGCCTTTCGGCCATTGCGGGCCTGGTCCTGACGCTCCTCCCGCATATTGCCTGGAGCATCAGGACCGGCTTCAAAACGGTCAGCCACACGGCGGATAATGCAAACTGGGACCAGGAGCTGTTGAATCCTGAAAACGGGCTGAAGTTCTTCGGCGATCAGTTTGGCGTATTTGGCCCGCTCAGCTTTGCGCTGCTCCTTGCTTTCTTCGTCGCGCTCGTGATCGGCGCCACGCAATTGCGCCGGGATTCGAAAGTCAGAATTCTACTGACCTTCATTTTGCCGCCGCTCACCATCATTCTGCTTCAGGCCTTTATCAGTCGGGCACACGCCAACTGGGCTGCCTCAGCCTATCCCGCCGCTGCCGTACTCATGGCCGTCTGGGCCTGCCACGCAACGAAATATGTTCGCCCGGTTCTATATGCGGGATTTGCGATCAATCTGATCGCCGGGCTCATCTTTACCTTCACGGTGGTCGCGCCAGCTGAAATCGCCAATGACCTTGGCCTCGCCAACGCAATGAAGCGTTTGCGCGGCTGGCCAGAAACCACAGAACGGGTGAAACAACTGGCAATCGAGATGAACGCCAGCGCCATCATCCTCGACGAGCGCGAAGTCTGGCACGGCCTGGACTATTATGGACGCGATGGCGCACTGGACTTCCCGCTGCGGGCATGGCGTCGCTCCTCGCACGCTGAGAGCTTCTCGGAAGAAGCGCCAATATCACAAGCGGATGCAGCGAATGCGATTGTGCTGCTCTACAGACAGGACGATTTCGACAAGATCTCCGCAGACTTCGAAACCTTCGAGTCGGCCGGTGAAATCCGTCAGCCCCTGGGAGGGTCAAAATTCAGAGTGCTCTCGATCTATCGCGCATCAGGTTTCCAGCCCGTAGAGCGCGCCTCACCCGCTGTTGAATGATGTGGCGTCATTATCCTTAGCGAATGTTAACTGTCAGGCCGCGTATCTTCCGCAGAACCGGTCTGATAGACTGCCGAACTGTAGCCTAATTCAGGAGAGACCATATGAAGATCATTTCGGCAGGTATCGCTGCCATGTGTCTGGCGTCAGTCGCCAACGCTCAGAGCGTTTCCGTCAACCCCGGTCAGTGGGAATACACGACCGAAATCATGATGGAGAGCGCCATGGGATCCATGCCGCAGAGCGATAGCGATAGCAGCTGCCTCAAGCCAGAAGATGCGACGCAAACGCCTGCCGACTTTGCCGAGTCCGGGTGTGAAGTCACCAAGTCCAGCATGGACGGGGAGACTTTGAAATTCTCTCTCTCTTGCGACCAGATGGGCGTCCCGATGGAAGGCAAGATGGCAATCACCCCAATGGATAACGGCAATGCGCTCGATATCTCGGGTGAGATGTCCGGTGAGGTGCCGCAGATGGGCGAGATGAAAGTGACCATCAAAGCGTCCGGCAAGCGTGTGGGCGCCTGTTGATCTGCCCTTGCGGCACACGACAGACACAAAAAAAGCCCGGCACATGCCGGGCTTTTCTTAAATCGGATATAGCGCAGATCAGAAGTTTGCCGCGATTTTCTTAGCTGCATCCTCGCCCCAGATTTGCTCAAGGCGTTGATCGCGACCGCACCGCGAACGGTAGAAGTCATAACGCGACTTGTTCTTTTTGTAGTAATCTTGGTGATAATCTTCAGCAGGCCAGAATGTGCCCTGGCTCAGAATTTCGGTTTTGATCTCACCGGACAGCTCACCACTCTCACTCAGCTCGGCTTTTGCTTCTTCGGCTGTCGCACGCTCTTCATCCGTTTCGACAAAGATCGCTGTTCTATAGCTTGTACCTTTGTCACAGAACTGACCGCGCGCATCGAGCGGATCAATCGTGCGCCAGTAATAATCGACCAGCTCATCATAAGAGACCACGGTCGGGTCATAGATCACACGAACAGACTCATAGTGACCGGTCGTACCCGTCGTTACCTGTTCATAGCTTGGATTGGCCACATCACCGCCCGTATAGCCGGAAATGGTCTGCACAACGCCATCAACCTTGTCGAAGTCAGCTTCCGTGCACCAGAAACATCCGCCCGCGAACACTGCGTCTGCCTGACTGGCAGCTATAGGTTCAGCGCTTTCCTGGCTGTTACCGGATTGAGAAAAAAAGGCGAACCCGGCAGCCACAACGCCGACAAGTCCGGCCACCATATAGTTTGGCGACGTACGCATTACGAATTCTCTTTTTATTGCCCATGCAGGTCATCTCTTCGACCTGCGCGTCTTTATATTCGAGCATGTGGGTAAATTCCTTCGAATTTGCTACCCCGACACTGCAGCAATCGCAGATCTGTGCAAATAAGTCACAGCTTCATGATGAGCCGTGATCTGAACTCCCCACTAATTCGCGCCAGACTTCGGTAATATGACTGGTGCAGGCGCAGGCTCCTGGCCGATACTGGAAATGACATTCGCCGAAATGTTGAGCAGCACTTCGAGATTGTATTTCAGATTTTCTCGGGAGATGCCGTTATCGAGAATGAGGTATCGCGAGACGCCAATTGAATCCTCGTTATACCAGACGCTGACAGCAGCGAACTGAATGTCGGCACGATTGATATCGTCCGGGGTATCGCCGGGTTGGCGGTCATAGGTCACAGCCATATTCACACCGCGGCAGACGTCATTGGCGCAGGCGGCTCCCATCACGCTGAAAAAGAGATCATCGCTGCTTTTGGCGAAAACCACCTGGTCTTCGACGGCTTCAACACTGTGCCCCATTTCCTCCACAATGGACTGAAGATCGGCCATGGTGACCTGCGTCACAAGTGGCGAGGATGGCGTGGTTTGCGCAGCTGCGGGAAGCGCGCTTGCAGCAGAGAGCAATGCTGCGCTGAAAATTCCGGGTGTCATCATGCGTCCCTTCAAGATGGCGGATTTGGCCCGAATTGCCCATGCGGGTTGGCATCATCTAACACAGTCGCCTCCAAGCCCCGCAAGGTCATTTGGCAGTGCATTTGGCTGGCAGGTCCGATAGTCTTCGCCTGTTGCGCGATTGTCTCAGTTGAAGGCCTGAACGCGAACGCCGACCCGGCTTTCCCGGCCATTCCGGTCAACCGCCGACAAGCGGTAGAAACCCGGCCCGTCCGGCACCCATACCGGCGCTCCGGCAGCATCCTTCACCACTGGACGTCCATCGACATACCAGCTCAGCTCACCCTCACCGCGTCCTGCCAGCACAAAGCCCCGGTCATCACGGTCTGCACGCTTCTGCATCAGAACAGCGTTTTCGGGCGGGAACAGAATCATGGGCGGATCATCGCGTCTGGAGAACCGTGTCATCGCAAATTTCGGGTCGGTCGTTGCTTCGCTCATCAGCCGGTCGTCAGCATGGCCAGACGGGGCGAGTTCATTTGCGACCCGATCAAACGCGCTAAAGAGGATGGGTAAAGCCGCTTTACGCCCGGTCTCACCCGGTCTTGGCGCGCCATCGGCCCGCCCAACCCAGATCACCACCGCATACCCTCGCGCCACGCCGGCTGCCCAGGCATCCCGGAAGCCATAAGAAGTGCCCGTTTTGAAGGCGATTTCCGGTGCATTCTGCGTCAGGCTGGCGGGCATGCGGCCCGATGGCGTGGGTGCATTTTTCAGAATGTCGATCAACTCACTTGCCGAAGTGCTACTCATGAAACGCTGCGCAGGCTTTGTGCTCTGGCGCGCCACATCGGCTTCTGTCCAGTTGAGCGGGTTCATCAGGCCACCCTCACCAAGCCCGGCATAAAGCACGGCAAGATCCTGGGCCGTCATTCCGATACCGCCAAGCGCCAGGGCGAGCCCCGGATCACGGGTCGAGGTTCCATGAATGCGAATAGGAACGCCCGCGAGTTCAAGCGAAGATGCAAACCGTTCAGGGCCAATCCGATCCAGCGCCAGAACGGCCGGCACATTGAGCGAGTGTTGAAGCGCGTCCGAGATACGGACCTGTCCCCGGAAGGACCGGTCGAAGTTCTCTGGTCGATAGGTGTTGAATCGGGCCGGCAGATCCTGAATGAAGGTATCCGGCAGCGCCTGCCCGTCATCAAACGCCAGACCATAGATAAAAGGTTTGAGCGTCGACCCCGGAGACCGCGGCGCGGAGGTGAGATCAATCCATCCGCCGGGCCGCTCACGTTGCGCGGAGCCGACAAGCGCACGCACGGCACGCGTTTCTGTCTCCACAACAATGGCCGAGAGCTGAACGGAGGGCTCGAGCTGGCGAACCGTTTCCTCAAGCAGTTTTTCCATGGAGGCCTGAAGTCCGGCATCAATGGTCGAGCGAACGTCTTTCAGCGGCATGCCATGGCTTGTTGCATCTGTCTTGAACGCAGCGCTTCGGATCAGCTCGCTGGCGTGCCAGGCGTGACCGGGAAATGCGTTGCGTCCGGGCAGTGGAAGCGCTCGTGCATCCTCAGCGCGAGAGGCCGGGATCAGCTCAAGCTCCACCATACGATCCAGCAGCCGGCCACGCGCCGCAATTGCGTTTTTTGGCCTCAGGTCAGGTCGCCGGACTTCGGGCGACTGAGGTAGAGCCAGTAAGAGCGCAATCTGTTCGTCAGTCAGACGGTCAGGCTCGCGCCCGAAATACGCCCAGCTGGCCGCACGTATGCCTTCCAGATTGCCGCCATAGGGCGTCAGCGTCAGATAAAGCTCAAGGATTTCGTCTTTGGACAGGCGCCGCTCGATCTGAACCGCACGCAACATTTCAATGAGCTTTGAGCCAAGCGTTCTGGGGCGAGGCTCAAGCAGGCGGGCCGTCTGCATGGTGATGGTGGACGCGCCGGAAACAACCCGCCCGCGGCTAACGGCCTGACCGCTCGCCCGTATCACGGCGAGAAGATCAACGCCCCAATGTGAGCGGAAACGCTCATCTTCCACCCCAATCAGGGCCTCGATGAATAGTGGGTCTGTGCGCGAAATGTCTGCGCGGAGCCGCCAGCGTCCCTCCTCGGTCGGAAAAGCACGGAGTGGAATGCCATTCGTATCCGCCACCAGAACTGACCCGCTTCGCGCTTTCTCAATGGGCGGCGGGAAGATCTGGTCCAGCGCAAGCACTGCTAGACATGCGCCCACTAAAACCAGACCTGACCAGAGCCAGGTCCGGCGCGAACGCAGAATGCGCGTTATGCCCGCCTTAGCCGTCATTTCCCGCAATGGTCAGGCGCTCGGCCGGTGAGCGGGCATAAACATCAGGCCGGTACATGTCTTCGGCAACAGCGCCCGGAAACACAAACTCGCCAGCCGTGACGGCACGAACGACATAAGCCAGGATCTGGGAGTCCTCGCGAACATCAATCGCTGCCACGAAGCGGTCATCCCGCGCTTCGGCTGTTTTGGCGGTCTGGATCTCGCCCAGCCAGCTGAAAGCGCCATCCTCTCCCGAGCCATCCGCGTAAGACAGGACACCTTCAATTTCGAGACCCGCCGGAAGCATGTCCTCGACAATCATCGGATTGGTCCGGCGCTGTTCTGGATTGAGCGTCAGACGGATGACGAGACGGTCCCCGCGCTCGACCTCATCAAGATCGACACGCGAACCCGTGAGCGTAAAGACATCCTTGGAGACGCTGAACTCAGATGATGCAGCACCGGGTGGCTCCTGCGGCGCGCCACGCACAAACGTCGTCTGCCAGACTGGCGCGTCACTGGCATTGGTAAAGCTTGCCTCCCGTGCCGACGCAACATCCTCGATCACATAGCGACCCTCAGCGCCATCTTCAGAGCTTTCGATTGTCGGACGCGGCTGACCGTCCGTCAGCGCATTCCATGCCAGAAGAAGGAACGCTTTTTCCTGAGTGGTGAGCTCCGCTGCATCCGGCACATCTGCCCCCAGACGCGGCGAGAGCTGCTCGACGACGTCTGTCATATCCACTTCAGCAGCAAGTGAGAGAATACCAGCCAGATCGCGCAACGCTGTCTGATAATAGTCTCCGTCATTGCTGTATCCGACAGCATCAATGGCCGCCTCGAACGCGGAAACGGCACGCGACCGATCTCCCAGAAGGGCAAGGCCCGCGCCCAATTGCGCCCGCGCCAGCGGTGACAGGATCTGGTTCAGCTCCCGATCATGCATATAGCGCAGACGAGAGACATCCGCCTCTCCGGCTTTTGCCAGCACATAGAGTGCATAAGGCGCAGACCGCTTCATCAGCTTGTCTTCCGTGTCCTGATGCCAGCGACTTTCCCAGACATCCGTATCATAGCCATAAACGCGCCATGCTTCGCCCTGCGAGACGTCGGCAAGAGCGCCAAGCGCGCGATTAAGGGCTTCAGTCGGAACAGTATATCCGGCCTCTTTTGCGCGTACTAGGAAGTCGGTCGCGTAAGCGCCAAGCCATGGCGAGGCATTCCGGTCGCCCTCACGCCAGAGGCCAATCGCGCCATCCGGGCTTTGACGATTAAGAAGACTGTTTACGGCCTCCTGAACGGTTCGGCGTGCACGCCCTTCGGCTTCGTCATCGGCTTCGCCCGCAAGCACGGCCAACTGCTCAGCATAAAGCAGCGGCATGGCACGGGAAGTGATTTGCTCTGTACAGCCATAAGGATAGCGCGCGAGTGAGGCATAGAGCGAGCCTGCATCAATCGGCAGCGCCGAGAAGGAGACAACAGCTTCTTCTGAACCTGGCACAAAGCCTGTGAGCAGCGCAGGTGGAATGGAGTAGTTTGCTCCGGCAGCCAGCAGAGTCTTCTCAATGCGCGTCTCTGGCAGGAAGCCTGAGCGCACCTGGATCTGATAGCTTCGGTCGACCGAAAAATTTTCCGGCCCCTCAACGCCAATGGAAAGATCCGCAATGCCTTCCTCACTGGCTGTGAGACGGACCGGTTCATCCGTGCGCTGGCCCTGCTGCAGAGACGTCTCGAAGGTTTCCGTTAGAAAATTCACTGGCCCATTCGCAACCAGTTGCGCGTCAAACGATCCAGACGAAAGCTCGATATTGTCGATACTGGCTGTGGCAATCGCTTCATCGCCCGGCGCAAGGAAACGGGGCAGAGACAGCTCCACAGGCGCTTCATCACGCACGGTCAGCGCCTTGTCTGCCGAGCCCACGCCATTGGCCGACCAGGCCACCGCCATAAGACGGAGTTCGCCATTGAAGTCAGGAATATCAAATCGCACAGTCGCCCGGCCATTGCGCCCGACATCGACCATGCCGGACCAGAGCGCGACGGTTTTCGTCGGCACGACGGACAGCCCTTCCCCGCCGAGCTGGTCACCACCTGACCGGATATCACCCGGAGCAGCCATATTCGGGTCGAGCAGGCGACCATAATCATCATAGAGATCAACGCCGAGCGCCTTTTTACCAAAATACCAGCTGGCCGGGTCCGGCGTCTGATACTTCGTCAGCTGCAGAATACCCTCATCCACGGCAGCAACCGTCATATAGACGGGCTCTCGAGGCCCTTCGCTCAGCTCGATATCGATCAGAGCCTGAGTGCGCGGGCGGACAAGATCCTCAATCTCGAACTCAATATCGAAGACACGTTCTGACGTCTCAACCGGCACATAGGTCACGCCGACAGCGCGACGCGGCTTTGGCTGTTCCATCGCATCGCGTTCGGAGAAGACTGTCACCATGACATAGGCGCCTTCGCCCCATTCTGTCGTCACCGGTAGAGAAAGTTCAGTGCCCTCTTCCCCCACGCTCTGATAGCTAACGGACAAGACTTTGTCGGTTGCGATCACGATCTGCGCTTCGCCGGCGTAAGGCGGAAGCAGGGTCAGCTTTGCCTGTTCTCCCGTCGCCGGAGCCTGATCAGAGACTGTGAGGCGCACACGGTCTGGCGCTTCCACGCCTTCCGATGCCTGGCCACCCCAGCCGACCCAGAACTGAAAGCTCGTTTCATTTTCTGTCTCAGGATTTGTCACGATCAGACGGTAGTCGCCATACTCTTCGAGCGCGTCGACAGAGACTTCACCTGTCTCACCTGCCACCATGGACAGACTGCCCTGATTGATCTCTTTCACATAACGAGACCGGCGCCAGCGCCAGGCTTCGCCATCCTTATACCAGTCATAGGTGTAATAGACCTGCACCAGCCGCCATTCGACATCCGCCGCGAGCGCCTCGCCCCGCGGAGAAATTGAGGCAATATCAAACGAGACAGGCTCATTCTGGCTGGGGCTGTAACTGAAATCTGGCTTCACACCGAGATAGGCATCTTTTGGCCGATAGGGCACAATCACACTGTCACTAACAGCGCGACCACCTGGCTCAAGCACGCTGACAACAGTGCGCAGACGAAGCGGTCGATCCGCATCAATGCCGCGATCTTGCGGGTCAAGCGCCAGGGTAATATTCCCGGCACCATCGGTCATCTGGTCATCAAATTCGATGATCTCCTGACCAAACACCTCATCAAACACACCAAAGGCATAGCCTTCAAATGCATCGAATGGAGACGGATCGACTTCCAGGCGTGCTTCGGTCTGCACCTCAAGTCCTGCCCCCGGCGCGCCATAGAGAAAGTCAGCCGAAACATCCACTTCACGCACGTCGCCAGCGAGGAGCGGCGTTTCCGTGTCAGCCTCAACATCCACCCGGATACGCTGCGGCACGAAGTCTTCCACCGAAACATTGCGACGGCCAACTTCGCCAATCCCGTCTACCTCAACCGCGACCGTCCATATGCCGCGGGCCGCTGTTTTGGGCAGTTCATAGTCAAAGGTCACGCCACCGAGCTGTGTCTCTTCAAAGGCGAGGCGCGTCGCTTCCATACCGTTCGGACGGTAGACAACGAACCGGCCCGTGCGATCTGTTATGGCGCGTGCTGCGTCATCGCGCAGAAGCGCCGTGGCGTGAACGACCTCGCCGGGACGATAAATCCCGCGCTCGGTATAGACAAAGCCATCCACGGGGAAGTTTGGCGTGCGTCCATCAATGTTCTCAGACGACAGATCAATCGGCGCGCGATCGAGATCAAGAATGGCAAAATCACCGCGTGGCCCAAAGGCCGCAATCATGCGCGGCCGCAAATTGCCCTCGCCCTCAAGAAGCGGCGCGTCGAAATGAACCGCCCGCGAACCATCCGTCGATGCCTGCGCGAGAACTTCGTTGTTCTGGGCGATCAGTTGCAGACGAACATTTCCGACCTGTTTGGCGGTCTGCAGCGAGCGCACCACCACATCAAGGCCGGTTTCGCCCCAGTAAGAGGTCAGTGCGAGGTCAGTCGTTATGATCCAGCGCGCTGCTTTTGCCGGCGGGCCCTCCTGACCGAGATTTTCCCGGGCATCTTCAAGCGTCACGAAATAGGCCCCGGGCTCAAGCTCGCCGATCACCTCTTCCAGAGGAAAAACGCTGATCACAGGAGCATTCTGGACATTGCCCTCAATATCCATTTCACCGGACCAGATTTCCTCCTCAACATCGGAAGGGCTGTCTTCGCCATACAAATAGCCATAGCCACCCTGCGATCGGGTATAACCTTCCATGACACGCTTGAAGGCGAGCGCCCGGTCATTGATCCGTGAGACTTCTATCTTCACGGTATCGACGTTGACCGTCTCAATCGGCAGGCCATCAGCATCCATGCGGGGCAGGATGACGCCGCCGCCCTTGAAGCCCACGAAGGGTGGGCGGTCGGTGAAGTCGACCGTGATGGTTTCGGCATCTTCAAGAACACGACCGTCAGCTGCGGGCAGACCGCGCTTGAGGGTAATCTGGCGAGATTCAGAGAATGTCAGTCCACCAATGCAAAGGTCTTCGCCATTGGCTGAGAAGCTTAAGGATTTTTTAGGTGAAACTTCGATGTAAGGGCTGTAATCGGTTTCTGGGTTCAGGGGTGCAGAGAACGACAGGCAAGCGAGGGGAGCTGCGCCTGATGTATCTGTGCGATAACGTAAAAATCCGAAATCCTGCTCATTCTCGGCAGCAGCCGCCTGACGGGCGCGTTCGCGCTCTTCAATCCTGCGCTGTTGCGCAGCGCTGCGGTTTTCAGTCTGCGCAGGCGTTAGCGTTTCTTCGGTCGATGGAAGGGACGAACGCGGTGCATTTGATGCAAGCGTATCGGTCTGCGATATGTTTGTCGCGACAAGGCCGACTGTCAGGATCGCAATGGCCGCAACAATGAAAACCTGTAGATACCGCATGTTCGACTTTCCCTCCTCAGCCAGGTTTTGGTGTGCGTCATCCCTGGCATTTTGTCATCAGAAACCTGAGCCATGTCTGCAATAGGGTCAAATTCCGGCAAAATCTTACCGAAACATGGCGTCGCTGATGTGGTCGTCATTGGTGCAGGCGCAGCAGGGCTGTTTGCAGCCATCGAATCTGCGCGGCGCGGACGCCGCGTGCTGCTGCTGGATCACGCTGCCAAGCCAGCTGAGAAGATCCGCATCTCCGGCGGCGGGCGCTGCAACTTCACCAATCTGGAAACCCATGCCTCACGCTTCATTTCCGGTAATCCGCATTTTGCGAAGTCAGCGCTGGCGCGGTTCACGCCCTGGGACTTCATTGAACGCATGTCGGCGCATGAACTGACATGGCACGAAAAGACACTGGGCCAGCTTTTCTGCGATCAGAAGTCAGGTGCGATCATCAAATTCCTTCTCGATGATCTCGAAGCCGCTGGCGGCGAGCTCCATCTCAACACCAGCATTTCTGCGATTTCCCGACCCGATGATCGGTTCCTTCTGGAAACAAGCATGGGCGAGATCCGCTGCGCATCTCTGATTATCGCCACGGGCGGACTGTCCATTCCAAAGATTGGCGCCACGGGTTTCGGCTATGATATCGCCACCCAGTTCGGGCATGAGATCATTGAGACGCGACCGGGCCTCGTGCCCTTCACATTTTCCGGCGAGTTGAAAGAGCGGTTCGCGGGCCTGTCTGGCGTGGCCGCGCCTGTGAGTATTCTGACGGAGGATCACACAAATTTCTCAGAGGCCCTGTTGTTCACCCATCGCGGCCTGTCAGGCCCTGCGGTCCTGCAAGCCTCAAGCTATTGGCATCCCGGCGAGCAGGTAAAAATCAACTGGCTGGAACAGGACAATTTTCGCGTCGCCATAGAGAAAGCGCGGGATGAAACACCTGCCCTTCAACTGGCAGACTGGCTCGCCCGCAGGCTGCCCAGACGTCTGGCGGATGACATTCTCAGTGAGCTCGGCCTCTCCAAACGGCTGGCAGAGCTCTCGCGTGTGGATATCGCCCACCTTGATGACCGGCTTCATCGCAATGTCATCACACCGACCGCGACTGAGGGTTATCGGACAGCCGAAGTCACCGTGGGCGGGGTCGACACAGATGGCCTCTCCTCCAAGACCATGGAGAGCAAGCTGTGCCCGGGCCTGTTCTTTGTTGGAGAAGTGGTCGACGTTACCGGCTGGCTTGGCGGTTATAATTTTCAGTGGGCGTGGGCCTCTGGCTGGGCTGCAGGTCAGGTTGCGTAGCCTCCACCTTTATTGTGTTCACCTTCTCAGGCCCGAAGATCAGCGCTTTCAGGCATCCATCTGTGAACAGGTTGAACATGCCACGGTGGAATTCATCCCACGCCCGGACAAAGAACAGCGCCCAGCGCGGCGATAGCGGCCGATCCACCTGCTTCTCGATCCAGCTCCGGTTCGATTTGTCGCGTTCGCTTTCTATCGTACTGCCAACATGATGAAGCCCGACCGGCATGGGATCAATGGTACGCAGGCGCAGTCCCATTTTATGGGCTTCGTCATAGACCCAGTCGTTCATTTTACAGCCCGGCACCATATGGCTCACCATCCGCTCAGCAGCGCGTTTCGTGATCAGATAAGCCGTGGCACCGGCGTGCTTTCCAAGGATCGAGCTCAACGTGCAATTCTCGTTATAAACCTTGCGCGCCGCCAGTGGCCCAGGATGGCGGACATGCAATTTCAGAATGTCAAAAGCATCATCCGCCAGCACTGGCGCAAGCAGGCTCACCAGTGAGCGCGGCACTTTGGCGTCGTCTTCCAAGATCAGACCATAAGGTTTGTCTTGCGCCAGAAACGCCCGGATTGCGCCAAGATGACTGAGATAACAGCCAACATCCGCAGGAATGGGATTTCGGTGATGGCAAGCGACCCATTTTTTCAGATCGATATCGGCCTGAATGCGCGGATCGTCTGGCCAGTCCAGGTTGCGGCCATCTATCGCGTCAAATCTTGAAAACGAAATGCGAGCCTCGCTCAGCTCACCCGTAATAGTGGCAAGCCGGTCATCGCATCGATCGAGATTGATGACCTGCGTGAATACCTGGCGATTGAATTCAGACGTACGGCTCACCGACACCCCGACGGTAAAATGGTGCCAAGCCATCGCGGACTGCGCCCCGGCTTCAATACGAGGCGCAGATGCTGATGGCCTGTTCTCATACGCAATGACTATTTTCGTTTTGTCGCCTTGGCAAATGGTAACGCGCAGTCCGTGCGATCACAGCGTATTGCCCTTGATTTTATTGCACTGGGCATGTGCGAGCTGGAGGTTTTCCAGGCGATCCTGTCCACCGCGAGATTTCGGTCGGATATGATCAAGTGTCGGGCGACGCTTGGCCCAGAGCGTCCGGTGAGCTGTCTCAAACCGGTGGCGCGGCATGGGCTCGCCGCAGAGCGCGCAACGACCCTCCTGCTGCGCCCATAATGCCAGGAAGGTTTCGGTCTCTTTCGGTGCGAAGGGCTGCGCCAATCAAATCCCGCGACGAAGTTTGGCGGCGATCACGGTATTGGCCAAAAGGCCCGCAATCGTCATCGGCCCGACACTGCCTGGCACGGGCGTGATATGCGCCGCAACTTCCTTGCAGGCGTCGAAATCCACATCGCCGACAACGCGGGTTTTGCCCTCGCCCTTTTCCGGTGCGGGAATACGGTTGATGCCGACATCGATCACACATGCGCCGGGCTTCACCCAGTCAGCGGGCACCATTTTCGGGCGACCGACTGCGGCAACCAGAATATCTGCTTCACGGCAAACCGATGGCAGATCTTTGGTACGGGAATGCGCAATCGTGACGGTGCAGTTTTGCTCAAGAAATAACAGGGCTGCGGGCTTGCCGACCAGAATAGACCGGCCAATCACCACCACATGCTTACCGGAGAGATCATCACCCAAAGCATGCTTGGCGAGGATCACACATCCGCTCGGCGTGCAGGGGCGAATGCCCGGCTTGCCCAGCGTCAGACGGCCCGCAGACGCTTCGG
>CETS01032879.1_pt1 | contig 23862 bp, 25 predicted proteins | sample 356391 | NCBI WGS metagenome assembly CETS01 (sample SAMEA2622673, study PRJEB7988) | marine metagenome | isolation source: saline water (ENVO:00002010), including
GCGGTGGCGGCTTTGACGTCGATATTGTCAACGCCGATACCGGCCCGGCCGATGACCTTGAGCTTGGTTCCGGCTGCGATGACGTCTGCATCGGGCTTACAGGCTGACCGCACGGCAAGGCCATCATATTCAGGAATGATAGCGATCAGCTCTTCCTTGGAAAGGCCGGGCTTTACGTCAACTTCCAGACCGTTGTTACGGAAGATTTCCGCCGCAGCGGGGCTCAATTTGTCTGCAATAAGTACCTTAGGCATTTGGTTTTCCTTTTTGCTCGTCGCCTGTTCCGCGCCCGATCCCGGGCTTGGGGCGACTGCGCCTGCGCACTTGCTTGTGCCGCCTGCGCGCTTGCTTGTTTGTGTTTGCTCGATGTCTGTTCTTCGCGTGCCGCTCAGGCCATCTGCGCCTTCGCCTTGCTCGTGGAGTTCAGACTATTCCTGTGGGGCTTTCGCGGTGTGGCCGCCGGTTCCGTCTCCGGCAGCGGCCCATTCCCGTTTGCGATTGATGGCCATTTTGGCATCGACCTCGTCAGCCAGATCCTTGCCGAGGACGCCCATGAGCCGGTGAAGAAGGATGGCCACGTCTGCGGCCTCCTTTCCGGCTTCATCGGGCGCACCGTCCCGCAGGGCTTCCTGAAGTTCAGCAAGCTCTACGGCGGCACGTGCGACGAGGGCGGTTGGTTCGTTGACCTTCCCGAATGTCTCGTCGCCCCAGGCCAGAATGCTGGCAGAGGTCTCGGCCATCAGAGGCTCGCAATGGTCTCTTCGAAGGCCCAGGTGAGCCATGGGCAGAGTGCCTTCACATCGGAAGGTTCAACCGTGGCACCACACCAGATGCGAAGGCCCGGAGGCGCTGCGCGATAGCCGTTTGCATCGAACGCGACTTCTTCCTTCTCAAGAAGACCGGTCATCTTCTTCATGAAGGCTGCCTGATCCTCATCGGAGAGCGCGGTGAAGCGATCATCGGTGATTTTCAGCGTCACACCTGTGTTCGAACGTGTGGCGGGATCAGCGCAGAGGAAATCGATCCAGTCATTCTCAGAGACGAAGTCTTCGAGGATGGACAGGCTCTCATCAGAGCGCGCTTTCAGGGCTTTCCAGCCGCCCAGATCCAGCGCCCATTTCAGCGCCTGGATATAGTCCTCAACGCAGAGCATTGATGGCGTGTTGATGGTCGCGCCTTCGAAAATACCGAGATCGACCTTGCCCTTTTTCACCATGCGGAAAATTTTCGGCAGTGGGCGGTTTGGCTTGTAAGTCTCAAGGCGTTTCACGGCGTTCGGCGACAGGATCAGCATGCCATGGGCTGCTTCACCGCCAAGGATCTTCTGCCATGAGAAGGTCGTCACATCGCATTTGGCCCAGTCGATATCCTGCGCGAAAGCGGCAGAGGTCGCATCATTGATGACAACACGATCCGGGTTCGGCTTGATCCAGTCAGCGTTCGGGACTTTCGTACCAGATGTCGTGCCGTTCCAGGTGAAGATGATGTCGGCGTCGTCGCGCGCCTGAGAGAAGTCTGGCAGGGTGCCATACTCTTTGGCGACATAGGTTTTTGCGTCGACATCCGTGAGTTGTTCGAGAGTGTCTTTGACCCAGTCTTCGCCGAAGCTTTCCCAGGCGAACACGTCCACAGGGTTTGCGCCCAGCATGGACCACATGGCCATTTCGACCGCGCCGGTATCAGACGCCGGGACGATGCCGATGAGATAATCATCCGGCACATTCAGCGCTTCGCGCGTCAGGTCGATCGCTTCCTTCAGCTTGGCTTTGCCGAGCTTGGAGCGGTGAGAGCGGCCAAGGGCTGCGTCTTCGAGTTGTGAGAGGGAGAATCCGGGCCGCTTTGCGGTGGGGCCGGAAGAAAAATACGGGCACGCAGGGCGTGCCGCTGGTTTAGCGACTGTGGTCATCTGTTTGACTCCTATCCTTACAGATAGGCTGAGCGCCGTTGGGAGCGCCTGGCCCGCAGCCCGTATCTCATACTCCCCTTAACAAGGCGAGAGGAGAATTATGACAATTTAGTGGGGAACATCCCACCTGCCGATGTGTTGGAAACCAATGGGTTTTTAACGCGAGCAGGGGGCTCGACCGGCAATGCAGGATTTCCTGAGCAACTGGCACGAATCCGCCATGACAACGGCCGGTTTGTTCTGGATGGCGCTATGGGCGTTCGGCCTGGGCTATCTGGTCTCCTCCATGATCCAGGTCTTTGTGACCCGCGAGCGGATGCAGAAAGCCATGGGCGAGACAGGACCAAAGTCCGTCGGGCTGGGCACGTTTTTCGGCTTTATCTCCAGTTCCTGTTCCTTCGCGGCGCTGTCGACCACGCGGTCTATCTTCACAAAAGGCGCGGGGCTGGTGCCGTCGCTGGCATTCTTGCTCGGCTCGACCAATCTGGTGATCGAGCTCGGCATTATCATTGCCGTGTTTCTCGGCTGGCAGTTTGTGGTGGGCGAATATGCAGGCGGTATTCTTCTGATCCTTCTGATGTGGGGTCTTGTTCGCCTCACTTATTCCAAAAAGCTGGTGAAAGCGGCGCGCGAACGGGCGCGTGAGAAAGAGGGCACGGACGAGGAAGACAGCGACCCGCCCGACTGGAAAAAGCTGATCAAGTCGCGCGAAGGCTGGCACAAAGTTGCCAATCGCTATGTCATGGAATGGGGCATGGTGTGGAAGGATGTGACGGTCGGCTTCACCGTGGCTGGCGTGATCGCCGTCTTCGTACCGCAGAGCTTTTTCGAGACCCTGTTCATCGGCTCTGGCAGCGATGATCCGGCATTCTGGGACGTGCTGGCGCAGAGCGTAATCGGGCCTGTGGCGGCGTTTTTTACGTTCATCGGGTCTATGGGCAATATCCCGCTGGCCGCTGTCTTGTTCGGTAACGGTGTCAGCTTTGCCGGCATTATGGCCTTTATCTTCTCAGACCTTGTTGTGCTGCCTGTGGTGCGAATTCAGGCGAGTTATTATGGGTGGAAAATGGCGCTCTACATTATGGGCGTGTTTCTGGTCGTGCTGGTGGCGGCGTCTCTTATCCTTCACTACGCGTTCGCCGCTTTTGGTTTGTTGCCAGACCCGAGCGCCGCCCAGTCGGTAACCGATCGCGAATTTTTCAAGGTGGATTATACCCTGTTCCTGAACCTCGCCTTTCTGGCGCTGTCTGGTGCTTTTTTGTTCTGGAAGAGCGTCACCGCGGGAATTGGCAATCCCGTGGGCAAAGGCGTGACTGAGAAGATTCTGTTTGTGTTGGCCTGCCTCGCCTATCTCTGGCTGGCAGGCGGCCTGATCCTTGCGCCATTTCTGACGAGTTAAGCTCCCTGGCCAAACCGTCGCTCAGCCGTTTTTGCGCTAGAGCGCAATTTTGTGAATTGTGCGTGTTTCTGTGATTGTGTAACGAGATCGCCGGGGAGATTTCTGGCTACATGTCGCGGACTGCATTCAAACGCATTTCATTAGCATTCCTGCTAACGCTCGTGATTGCACTTGCGGTGCGTGCGTTCGTGCCAACCGGCTGGATGATCTTCAAAGGTGAACAGGGTGCGCCTGTTCTGGGCTGGTGTTCAGCCCATGGCGGATTGTGGGACCCTGAGACCAAATCCTATCAGCTTGCTAGCAAATCTGTTCCCGGCCTGCCGCCGCTTCATCAGGGAAATGATGGCCCCGATGAAAGCGATGTGGCGGCGTTCACCTGCCCGTTCTCGCTCGCCAATCTTGCGCTCGACACGACCGGCCCGCTGCCAACGCTTGAGCCGGCCGTTTATGTAGAGACCATTTCCGAGCGTCCGCCAGCGCGCGCGCCGCCTGTACTGCGTATTCTAACAACACCTGTTTCTCCGCGCGCACCACCTCTGCCGGTCTGATCCTTTCGCCATCAGACCTATTTCGCGCGGGCGTTGATCCGCGCTGCAGAGAGTAAATTCAATTATGTTTCGAAAGATCACTGGCTCCGCTGAGCCTTGCTGCGCTGGCCGTTTCGGCCGCGCTGAGCGCCCCTGCGTATGCTCAAGTTCAAGATAAGGAGCGTGTCGAGAGCACAATCATCGTCACCGATAAGCGGGCGACACGTGAAGCCGAAGAGCTGGTTCTCAAAACGCCGGGCGGGGCTGACGTCGTCAGCCATGAGGAATTCGCCGACAAATTTCTGGTATCGCTGCGTGACACGCTGGCCTTCACGCCGGGCGTCTATACTCAGCCCCGTTTCGGTCAGGAAGTGCGGATTTCGATCCGTGGTTCGGGCATCTCCCGCGGCTATCACATGCGTGGCCTGACGCTGCTGCAGGATGGTGTGCCGATCAATATGGCTGACAATAACGGCGACTTTCAGGAGCTGGAGCCGATCTTCTTCGACTATCTCGAAGTCTATCGTGGCTCGAATGCCCTGCGTTTTGGGTCTGGTACGCTGGGCGGTGCGATCAATGGCGTGACGCCAACCGGGCGGACTTCTGAAGGCCTCTATGTTCGTGCAGATGCCGGCAGTTTCGAAACGCTGCGCGGGCTCGTCTCAGCCGGGTATGCCGGCGACCGTCTGGACGCATGGGGCGCCATCAGCGCAGATACATCCAGCGGCGATCGGGACCATGCGGAACGCCAGTCGGTGCGTTTTCAGGGTAATCTCGGCTATCAGCTGAGTGAAGATGTCGAAACCCGCTTTTATCTGAGCCTCAACCAGATTGATCAGGAGCTTCCCGGCGCACTGACTTTAGCCGATGCGAAAAACAATCCTGAAAAGGGCAATTTCGCTGGCGACAATGCGCGGGATATTGAGTCCATCCGGGTGCAGAACCAGACGATTTTTGATCTGGGCTCCGGCGGAGAATTGCGCGTCGGCGCTTACATCAATGACAAGCATCTCTATCACCCGATTTTCCAGGTGCTCGATTATCAGTCGACCGATCAGGGCGTGTTTGCGCGCTGGAACTGGCAGGGTGACCGTATGGAGTTCACCCTTGGCGGTGCTGCCCGTTCAGGCGGAACTGATGCCCAGCGCTACGTCAACAATGGCGATGGTTCGAGCGGTGCCGTGACGTATCTCGCCCGGCAGGAAGCCTGGACAGCAGATCTCTATGGCGAGTTCCGGTACCAGCTGTTTCCAGATGTGACGGCGATCCTCGGTGGCATTTATCAAACCGGTGAGCGCGAACAGCAGCAGGACTTCAACCTGTTCGAAGGTGGGCCGACCGACTTCTTCGGGACGGCTGAATTTGATGCCTTCTCGCCAAAGCTGGGCGTGCTGTGGCAGGCGACACCGGATATGCAGGTCTACGCCAATGCCAGCGGATCTGCAGAATTTCCAGGCTTCTCAGAGCTCGCCCAGGTGGCGACCTTCGTGCCGGTGGAAGAACAGCGCGCCTTCACGCTTGAGGCAGGCACGCGTGGACGCATGGGCATAGCCGAATGGGATGTCTCGATTTACCGGTCGGACCTCGACGGTGAAATGCTTCAGTTCACTGTTGGCCCGGATATTCCGGCCTCGACCTTCAATGCCGATGATACAGTGCACCAGGGTATTGAGGCCGCGCTGCAGCTCCAGCTGAACGACTGGATTCAGCTCCGCCAGATCTACACCTGGTCAGACTTCTATTTCGAGAATGATGCACAGTTCGGCAATAACGCGCTTCCGGTTGTGCCTGAGCATGTCTATCGGGCCGAACTTCGGTTCGGGACTGACAGGTTCAATGTCGCGCCAGTGCTCGAATGGCTGCCTGATGGGCCTTATGCTGATTATGCCAATACGCTTCAGACCGACGGCTATGTGCTGCTTGGCGTGAATGCGGGCTGGCAGGTGAAAGAGGGTGTGGACCTGTTCCTGGACGCGCGAAACCTGACGGATGAAAAAGCCATCGGTGATGTCGGTGCTGTCATTGAGGCGGACGACACATCGAGCATTTTCTACCCCGTGGAACGCCGTGCTGTGTTCGGCGGCATTCGGGCGAGGTTTTAAGTCATGGCCAGCGCGACACGCACCTCACTCCAACACCGCGTCTGGCGCTGGCATTTCTTTGCCGGGCTCGCCGTGGTTCCATTCGTTCTGATCCTGTCGATGACCGGCGCGATTTATCTGTTCAAGCCGCAATATGACGCGGCGATTGAGCAACAGATCAATGCGAAGGCCGCCTCGGCGGCCGATAGCGCAGAGGCACTTAACGCAGAGGCGGTGCTCGACACCGCCCTTGCGAGGCATGAAGGCTCAAGCCTTGTCAGGTTGATCCTACCGACCTCGCCAACTGACCGCGCGATGGAAGCAGAAATCATTACCGGGCAGGGCGAGGCGAAAACGCTCTGGATCGATAAGTCCAGTGGATCGGTCCTGCATGAGGCGCCGACCGATGGCCGCTTTATGGCCTTCATCAAACGTATTCATTCAAGCTTGCTTGGTAGCAATCTCGGCTCACTCCTGGTGGAGACGATGGCCTGCTGGGCGATCATCCTGTTCGTGACAGGGCTATATCTCTGGTGGCCGAGGTCTGGACCCTGGTGGCGCATGTTTGTGCCCGATTTTTCCGGTGCGAAGCGGCTGCGTCCGATACTTTTCAAACTGCATGGCGCGGTCGGGTCCTGGGTGAGCGTGCTCGCTTTGGTGATGCTGATTTCCGGCCTGCCATGGACGCAGGTCTGGGGTGAGGGGTTCACGCGGGCGAAGGCCCTGGCCGGGCTGGAAACGCCGGGACAGGTTTGGTTTGTCACCCTGCAATCGTCGGACCCTCATGCCATGCACAATATGGGCGGGTCGCTCTGGCAAACCGAAAATCCGGCTGCAGATGAGGAAGTGGCGACACCGGCTGAAGACATGACCGGCACGCCGCTCGCCATTGGCGAGGTGGTGGAACAGGCGCTCTCTGAAGGCTTTGCGCCGCCCGTCTGGCTGCAACCGCCGCGCGGTGACAATGGTGTGTGGACGGTTCGCGGTATGAACGCCAAGCGGTTCAAACAGGAAACGGTGCATTATGACCGCTGGTCAGGTGAGGAAGTGATGCGCATCCGGTTTGAAGATCAGAACGTGGTGGATCAGACCATGGCCGTTGGGGTGTCATTTCACGAAGGTGCACTGTTTGGATGGATCAATCAGGTGCTGGGCGTGATTGCCGCGCTTGGTGTGGCAGGTCTTGCCGTCACCGGCACTTTAATGTGGTGGAAGCGCAAGCCGGAGAGCCGAATTGGTGTGCCGCCTATGCCAGCTGACAAGCGGATCGCAGCAGGTGTCGTGGTCGCGATTATCGTCCTTGGCGTGCTGTTGCCCATGGCGGGATTGACGCTTCTCATCTGCCTGATTGCCGACTTCGTCTGGAGTGCAGTGTCCCGGCGGATTGTCGCCTGATCTGGGCTGGCATGCGGATTAAAGCGGGGAGGGGAGCAGTCCCCTCCAGCCTGGTCCCGCTAGTTACGCCCGACGTTCGGATTGACGAAACATCTTTGCCCGATCACATGCTTCAGCATCTGGGTTTGCAGTTATACCGTTCAGGTTTTTCTGTATCACAATACTGTCAATACTTATTTATTGACTGCGACGTGTACGTCAGGTTTCTTAAATACTGGTCGGACAACTGGCTCGCTCAATGTATTCGAGGACGAAATCTGGCTCCTTGGAAAACGGTCAGGGTCCCGAGTCGATGATCGGTGCTCCTGACTGCGACAGCAGCCGATTTCAGGCTGAACCGTCAGATCACAATCAAACGCCGCAAGTGCTGGCGGCGACAATCTGATCGTGCGTCTGTCTGTCTACGGGGCCGGTCGAAAGACGTGGCCGTGCTGGATCAGAAGCAGGTCAGTTTCCTGGGGCCGGGCAAGGCATTCAACACTGAGGGATTTGAGATGGAAGGTAAGTGGCGGCTGTCACCTAAATGGTTGGTCCACGCTTGTGCGCCTGAAACGCCTCCCACAGACTCACCACCAAATGATCCGGGCGAGGTCAGCATGGTAGATTCTCATCTGGGAATGAACGTCCACCAATGGCGGCTGGATAATTCACTGGTGGCCCCGGGCGATGATCCATTTTATTATTGCGACGATCGGTTCGTCTATTCGATCAGCGCAAGTGACCGCGTCTCGCCTGGTCAGCCACGTAAACTCATGGGTCGTCTCAACTATGATGGGGACAAATCATAATCTCGCCGAAGTCTGGCTCAAAAACCGTTTTGGTATATAGAGCTGAGAGCGTTGAACCCGGTCGGACGTCAGATCGTCTGAGCAGCGGCCGGGGAGATCGATTCGAAGAGGACAGGTGACATGACCGATGCCAACTATGAGCGCCTCCATGCCTTTGCGGAAGACAACAGGCCGCCACGGTCGAAGGGCATTCAGGGCAAGACTGTGCCGCCCATTACGCAAGGCACAATCTATTGGGGCGCAGGTCTTGTCGGCATCGCTCTGATCTTCATGCTTGTCGTGCGTCTGATTGGCGGGGACAGCTTTGCCGGTGACATTCTGGTGCTGGGCACGATTGGCGTGCTGATCTGTGGCATCATCTTCTGCCTTTCGGCGCTGGGCGCATACGCGCTGCGCCGTCATCAGCTGAAAAAGGCCGGCACATCGAATTCAGGCTGGGTCGCAGCTCTGGTCGTTGACCGTCAGTACGATGCCTCTGATGCCGGTACCGATTTTGTTTTTATCGAACTGATTGACGGCCGCCGCGTTCGCCTGAAGCCGCAAAGCGAACGCGCTATGGATGCACGGAAAGGCGAGGTTGGCTGGGCGAGCTATCGTCAGGACCGGCTCATGGATTTCGTACCGGAGTAGGCGTCTTGACCCGTACCCGAGTTAAAATCTGCTGTATCCATTCAACAGATGAGGCCGAGCTTGCCGTAAGGGCGGGCGCCGATGCGGTTGGGCTTGTTGGCCAGATGCCCTCCGGGCCGGGCCCGATCTCAGATCGCAAGATCGCGGAAATCGCACGATGTGTGCCGCCTGCAGCGAGCTGTTTTCTTCTGACATCTGAAACCTCCGCCTCTGGCATTGCCGAGCATCTGCTGCGGACCGGGGTGGCGACTGTTCAGCTGGTCCAGCATTTGTCTCTGGCTGAAACCCTGTCTCTGGACCGGGTTTTGCTGTCGACGCGCCGTGTTCAGGTGATTCATATGGAAGGCCCGGACGCGCTGGAACTGATCGAGAAATACGAGCCTTATGTGCATGCGTTCCTTCTCGATTCAGGCAAGCCGTCTGCTGATGTGCCTGAACTGGGCGGCACCGGACGGGTCCACAACTGGGATCTGAGCCGTGCTTTTGTTGAGAAGAGCCGCAAGCCGGTGTTTCTGGCAGGTGGACTAACGCCTGAGAATGTCGGCGAGGCGATTTCGCGGGTGAAACCGTTTGGCGTGGATGTGTGCACCGGTGTGCGGACAAACGGGCATCTCGACCCGAAAAAGCTCGAAGCCTTTATGAGCGCTGTGCGCATGGCTGATCGTCACCGATGAAACGGCTGATACGAAAACGGCCCGGATGAACCGGGCCGTCTGAAGGTCTTTTGAAAAGAAAACTATTCGTTGATCGTGATGGTCGCTGGGCCCATGGCGCCGTTCACTTCGAAAGTGTCGCCAGGACCTTTGCCTTCTGGATATTCTGTGCAGTTTTCGCCGGGCTGCATGCTGGATTCTGTGCAGAGTGATGTGCCGTCAATGCGCCAGGAGCCATCAATCGTCATGCCCATAGCTTCGGCTGTGTAGGTGCCGTCTTCGTTGTAAGTGACGGGAATATCCATGCCCTGAGTTGAGAGCACGACGCCATGAGCGACAACGTGATCGAGGGTGGATTTGTCTTCGGCGAAGGCTGGTGTCGCAAGAGCTGCGACGATAACTGTAGAAGCGATAAGGGTGCGCATACTATTCTCCCTGTTTATATTCAAACATGTTTAGCAGGTATCGATAAACGGTAAAGTAGAAAAAACCAGTCGGACTGTAATTTTTACATTGCTGTTCTAAGACGTGGTTTCTACGGGCTTTCAGGTCGTCTGGTGATGAGGATGTTCAGATGTTTGCGCGATCCAGCAGCCGCACAAAGGCCGACCAGAACTCTGCGCGAATATCGTCCGTTTCCATCAGAATTTCATGTCGCGCTGTCGGCAGATAGATGTGTTCAGCATCAGCCAGCTGTGCGGCGATCCGCTCATGGCTGGCATTATCGACCAGCTCTTCCTCGCCAGCGGTGGCGATGAGTACAGGGCAGGTGACGTCTTTGAGCGCATCGGGGCGGGCAAAGGCGTCAATCACATCAAGCGATGCGCCGACCCAGCTCCAGGTGACCTGGCCCAGTTCAAGAGCTGGCAGAGTGCTGATCAGCTTTTCCTGAATATCCCAGCGCCGACGATCATGCGTGACAATGTTGTCTTCGAACGTCGTTGGCATGTTTTTGACGGGGATGAAGCTGGCGCCCTGGCCAAGTGTCTTCATAGCCCATGCCAGATACTTCATACCCATAAACCGGCTTTTCAGACCCCACATAGGCGCCGAAAAAGCGGCCGCGTCGACCTCGACATATTTCTGGGTAATCGCTGCCAGCGCGATCGCGCCCCCCATGGAATGGGCGATGGAGATATAAGGCCGGGGAAGCTCGCTCCCCATCTCCTCCAGCGCAACGCGCAGTGCGTTCATGAAAGTGGCGAAACGGTCGATATGGCCTTTTTTCGAGTCGGGCAGCAGGCGAGATGAAAGCCCCTGGCCTGGCCAGTCCAGGATCACGATCGCAAACCCCATATCCTGGAGTTCGCGCGCCGTTTCGAAGTATTTTTCGATGAATTCTGTGCGCCCGGGGCAGACAATCGCTGTGCCGCGCGGGGCTTCTGCGGTTGAGGGCGCAACGCACATGCGGAGTTTGCGCCCTTCAAGACCATTCAGCCATCTGACTTCAGCCCCTTTCGGGGCTGGATTGCCCTCGACGATGACAAGATCTGACGAGGACATTGCGATCAGGTGAGCTTCGACAGCACGCTTTGGAGTTTCATGGCCACTGACATGTCGCCAGCGACTTTCAGCTTGCCTTGCATGAAGGCCATGGTCGGGTCGAGCTGGCCAGCCAGGAGCTTCTGGAAATCGTCCCAATCAACAGTGATGACAGCATCTGCGTCTGCATCTTCATTGGAGGCTTTACCGTTCACGCCGTCCAGGAACAGTTTTCCGTCGTCGCCGAAATCGAACTTAACTTTTTTGTCGAAGTCGCCACCCGGTTGGAGAGCGTCATCTGCCTTCGATGTAACAGTTGCAAGATCCATAAAATTCTCCTTCATGGTTGAGCCTTTCTATGGCCCTGAGACCAGCATATGGCAAGGAAAGCGCCACTATGGAAGGCTTCCCCAGCGGAACGTCAGTGCCTAAAAGACCAATAACGAAGCATACGGGGAGTGCGATGAGCTGGAAGCCATCAATTGAGGAACTTCGCCAGCGTGAAAGGCTGGCTGAGAAGATGGGCGGCGAAGAGCCGGTCTCGCGCCAGCGAGGGCGCGGAAAGCTGACCGTACGCGAGCGCGTGGCCTTTATGGCAGACCCCGGCAGCTTTCAGGAAATCGGCAAGATTTCCGGCCGGGCTGTGTATGACGAGAATCACGAGCTCGAAGACTTCCTACCAGCGAATATGGTGATCGGCAGGGCAAAAGTGGGCGGGCGACCTGTGGTGTTGCTCGGCGATGACTTCACGGTGCGGGGCGGGGCCGCTGACGCCAGCATTCGTGGCAAGATGCTGATGGCTGAGAAAATGGCCGGAGAATACCGCATGCCGCTGATCCGGCTGGTTGATGGCACCAGTGGAGGCGGCTCCATCAAGATGCTGGATAAGGATCCGCGCACTTATATTCCCGAAACGCCGGGCTGGGAGCTGGTCGTGGACAACCTGTCCGAAGTCCCGGTGGTGGCATTGGCGCTAGGGCCATGTGCCGGGCTGGGGGCAGGGCGTGTCGGCGCGAGCCATTATTCTGTCATGGTGAAGGAGCTCAGCCAGGTGTTTGTGGCAGGCCCACCTGTTGCGCGCGCCATTGGCGAAGAGGTCACCAAGGAAGAACTTGGCGGCTGGCAGATACAGGCGCGCAACGGCACGGTGGATGAGGCCGTGGAGACCGAAGCCGAGGCTTTCCAGAAGACCCGCGACTTCCTCTCCTTTCTGCCATCTTCAGTGCATGAGAGACCCGCGCGCACTGAGCCGACAGATGCCCCGGACCGGCGCGAGGAAAGCCTAATCGACATCGTGCCGACCGATGGCAAGACGCCCTACAAGCCGCGCAGGATTGTCGAGGCCTGTGTGGATGCGGGCAGCTTTTTCGAGATCGGTAAGCATTGGGGCCGCGGCATCGCCACCGGATTTGCGCGGATTGACGGCTTCCCCGTTGGTATCATGGCGGGCGATCCCTTCTTCCTTGATGGCGCCTGGACAGCTGATACCTGCGATAAGGTCACCCGGCATGTGGATCTGTGCGACACTTTCCATCTGCCGATCATCCACTTTGTCGATTGCGCCGGGTTTGCCGTGGGCGTGAAGCATGAAACCGCAGGCGTGACGCGAAAGGGCGTCCGCGCCATGGCGGCCGTTTATCAGGCGAATGTGCCGATCTGTTCGATTGTGATTCGCAAAGCCTTCGGGCTGGCGGGCTCGGCCATGATGAACCCGACCAAAACCAAATGGCGCTATGCCTGGCCATCGGGTGACTGGGGCTCACTGCCCATGTCTGGCGGGATTGAGGCGGCTTACCGGAAGGAACTGTCTGAAGCTGAAGACCGGCAGGCATTTCTGGATGAGCTCTATGCCAAGTTCGAAGCCATGCGCTCGCCTTTCCGGACGGCTGAGGCGTTTCTGGCCGAAGACATTATCGACCCGCGCGATACACGTCCAAGACTCGTCGATTTCGTCCACCATGCCGACCGCATGATTGAGGCGGGCCGGATCGCGAAAGGCTACCGGCCCTGACCCTCAATTAGCTGAGATAGCCGCCAGAGACTTCAATCCGCTGGCCGGTGACCCATCGGCTGCTCTCGTCCAGAAGACTGGCCACGACAGGCCCGATGTCATCCGGAAGCCCGACGCGGCCGAGCGCCGTGCCGCCTGCGATCTGCTGATTGAGTTCAGCATTATCGCGCACCGCGCCGCCTCGGAAGTCTGTCTCGATTGCGCCGGGCGCAATGGTGTTGGCTGTAATGCCGCGCGGACCGAGTTCTGTCGCCAGATAGTGGGTGAATACCTCAACAGCGCCCTTGGCCGACGCATAGGCGGCGTAACCTGGAAAGGAGAACCGTGTCAGGCCCGATGAGATGTTCACGATACGCCCGCCATCTGCGAGCAGTGGCAGAAGCGTCTGGGTCAGGAAGACGACGCCTTTGAAATGAACGTCCATCAGAGAATCGAACATCGCTTCGCTTACGTCGCCAATCGGTGCACACTCGCCATGCCCGGCATTATTGACGAGGTGATCAAAATCGTTGCGTCCCCAGACATTGCTTAGCTGTGTCTTCAGTGTCGCCGCAAAAGCATCAAAGTCTGCGACCTTGCCGGTGTCGAGCTGGAGCGCGACGGCTTTGCGGCCCATTGCCTCAATCTCCGAGACGACTTCTGCGGCGGCTTCGGCGTTTGCATGATAGGACAGCACAACGTCATTGCCGCGTTTTGCGCTGTTGATTGCCATACTGCGACCCAGCCCCCGGCTGCCGCCTGTGATCAGTGTAATTTTTGTCACTTGCTCGATCCTTTCAAAAGAAGTGGTGAGCAGCGATATGGGGCAGCCGCAGGAATGCTCTTTGCCGGAAACTCGCCCAGACTTGCCTAATCCTACAAAACGCGTGCGCTGAAGCCCTGTGAGGTTTAGATTATCGCCATGACACACGGATTGCTGGACGCTGTACGCCGCCACTCAGGCCCATCGCAGGACGCTGGGGAACAGGTCATCACCCCTGTTGAAGGTCTGACGATTATCCGTGAGACCCATCCGGGAGAAATCAGGCATCACATCGCAAAGCCTTTGATCTGCTTTGTTTTGCAGGGGGCGAAGCAGGCATCGACGGGAGGCAAGACTGCTGAGTTCGGTGTTGGCGAGTCGCTCCTGATCCTCTCTCACGTGCCGATTGTGAGCCAGATCACCAAAGCCAGCGTCCGTGAGCCTTACCTGTCGCTGGCGATAGATCTCGACGCTGCCTTGATCAGTGAACTGGCCGTTGAGATGCAGGACGCGCCACAGCCTTCGGACTCACCGCTGCAGACGGACCCGAGCGACGAGGAAACGCTCGAATGTGCCGCCCGAATCATGCGGCTGCTGGACAGGCCCGAGGCCCGCCCGGTGCTGTTTCGACAGCTCGTGCGTGAACTGCATTACTGGCTCCTGACCGGTAAACATGGCGATGGCATTCGGCGGCTGGGTTGGGCTGGCGGGCACGAAGTTCGCATCGAACGGGCCATAGGTGTCATTCGCGAGCGATTTCGAGAACCGCTCACGGTCGATGAACTGGCTGACATCGCCAATATGAGCCCATCCTCCTTCCACCATCATTTCAAGGCGACGACGTCCCTTTCACCCCTCCAGTTTCAGAAACAACTCCGGCTGATTGAGGCAAGGCGGCTGATGACCGCTGAAGCCGTCCCTGCAAGCCGCGCGGCCTATGCGGTCGGGTACGAAAGCGTGTCTCAGTTTACGCGTGAATACGGCCGGCTTTTTGGCCGTTCTCCCGCCCGGGATGCACAGGAGCTAAGGGGCGCCGGCGTGCCTCAGACGGTGTGACTGCAGTTTCTTATTGGTTTGGCGAAACCTGACGCGGGTTGGCGTCGTTGAACTCACTGAAACCCCAATTTCAGGAGATCTCCCTATGGCCGATGGAATGCCGCGCACACCGTTCAATCAGTACACCATGCGCGACCCGCGCGAGATGTATCCAAAGCCGCCCTTCAAGCGTCAGCCGCAGGACAAGCCCGGCATTGAAAGCAAGATGGATCCGGTGCCTGACGACGGATCTGAGAGCTATGAGGGGTTTGGCCGCCTGAAGGGCCGTAAAGCGCTGATCACGGGCGGCGACTCTGGCATCGGTCGGGCAACGGCGATCGCTTATGCCCGCGAGGGTGCCGACGTCACGATCAACTATCTGCCTGAAGAGGAAAGCGACGCGCAGTCGCTGAAAGGCCTGCTCGAGAATGAAGGCACGACCATTCATCTCATGCCGGGTGACCTCAAGGAGAAGGAGTTCGCCAAGAACCTGATCAACTCTGCCCATAACGCCATGGGCGGACTCGATATTCTTGTCCTGAATGCAGGCAAACAAGTCAGCCAGGACGATATCGAGGATCTGTCGGACGAGCAGTTTGATGCGACCATGAAGACGAACATTTACTCAATGTTCTGGATGGTGAAGCAGGCGCTGCCCCTGATGCCACCGGGCGCGACGATCATCCCTGTGACCAGTATTCAGGGCTACGACCCGTCAACCAACCTTCTGGATTATGCGACCACCAAATTTGCCATTCGCGGCTTCACCATGGATGTCTCGCAGATCGCAATCAAACGCGGCGTTCGCGTCAATGGCGTGGCGCCCGGACCGTTCTGGACAGTGCTGCAGCCATCAGGCGGGCAGCCGCAGGACAAGGTCGAGACCTTCGGTCAGAACACGCCCATGGGCCGCCCGGGTCAGCCGGCAGAACTGGCGCCCCTGTTCGTGTACCTGGCCAGTCAGGAGTCGAGCTATATGAATGGCGAGATCGTCGGCGTGACCGGCGGCAAGCTGATGAGCTAAAATAGAAAAGGGCGGCCCGAGGGTCGCCCGTTTTGTATGCCTTAGAGCTGCGCCGGAGCGCTATTCTTCTTCGCTGTCGTCTTCGGCAGCCGCCGCCGCTTCCATCTCGGCGATTTCCTCCGCCGTTGGCTTGCGGAATTTGAGCGTCATGCGATCGCTTTCACCAATGGCTTCGTAAGTTGCCGGATCGTAATTCTCAAAGGTGTTTCCGTCTGCGTCCTGTGAGCGCATGGTCGGCGGCAAGGTCCAGACCCCGCCCGGATGATCCTTGGTGTCAGCCGAATTGGCATTCACCTCAGAGGAGTCGACAAATACAAAGCCCGCATCTTCAGCCAGCTGTTTGACGTAATCCTCGTGGACATAGCCTGTGGGTGCGCCGGGGGCCTGCGTATCAGCGCTGTTCAGCCGATGTTCGACCACGCCGAGAATGCCATTTGGCTTCAGCGCGTCATACATGTCGTCAAACATTTTGTCGGCATAGCTTCCGGCCATCCAGTTATGGACATTCCGGAAGGTCAGAACGACATCAGCCTCGCCCTGTGCGAACATAGGTTCACTGTCACGGCCCAGAATAACCGTCTGAATATCGCCATAGGTTTCTGGCTTCGAGATGAAGTTGGCCTCAAAGCTCTCCATGGCACGCTGGCCAAACGGGGAGCTCGGATCGACCATGGCGGCATAATAGGTGCCGTTATCTTTGAGATAGGGCGCCAGAATTTCTGTATACCAGCCCCCGCCGGGCCAGACTTCGACCACAGTATCGTCCGGCTCAATGCCGAAGAATTCCAGAGTTTCGACCGGATTGCGGTATGCATCACGCGCCTTATTGGCCTCAGAGCGCCAGCTGCCATTGGCTGCCGCTTCGAGCGAAACGGGCGCAGCCTCTGATGCCGCCATTTCTGCATCCGGCGTTGTTTCGGCCCCATTGACCGGCTCGCTGGTGTTTGCTGGTTCGGTCGACTCATCACCGCCGCAAGCGGCCAGCAACAAGCTGAGCGATGCCGCTGTTATCAGACCATAAAACTTCATTCTGAATGTCTCCTCCGCCTTGGCGTGAACCCCGTTTTCTACCCTCTTGCGCACGGCAGATTACACCCCATATCGAAGTTGTCGAGGCGCCGATAGCGGGCCCGGCACCGGATGGCCCAGTCACGGGCATCCCTACAACCAGGCAGAGGCATCTGCCGATCATGTTGCTTATTGAAAGGACTGAATTATGCAAACGATCGATCTTTCCCCGATTTACCGTTCTATGGTCGGTTTCGACCGTGTCGCCAGTATGATGGACGCAGCGTCCCGACTGGACAATTCGCAGGGTTATCCTCCGTACAATATCGAGAAAACCGGCGATAATGAGTTTCGCATTGAACTGGCTGTGGCTGGCTTCAGCGAAGACACGCTCGACATCGAGACCAAAGAAGGCCTCCTGACAATCTCCGGTAAAACCGGCACCGGCGAAGACGGTGAGAAGCGCGAATTCCTGCATCGCGGCATTGCCGAGCGCAGCTTTATCCGCCGCTTCCAGCTCGCCGATCATGTGATTGTCAAAGGCGCAACGCTTGAGAATGGCCTGCTTCGTGTGGATCTGGAGCGCCAGCTTCCGGAAGCCATGAAGCCGCGCAAAATCGCAATCGGTGGTCAGCCTGAAAAAAGCTCACCGAAAGTGATTGAAGGCGGCAAGCAGAACGTCGCTTAAACGGCGACTAGCCTTTCCTTCCTAGAATGACTTACGGCGCGTCTCACGACGCGCCGTTTTTTGTTGTCTGGAATGTTTAAAGTGGCGTGATTAAGCGTCGCGAACGGTGTAACCAGCTTCTTCGGCGGAAGCTTCTTCACCTTCAGTATTGTCTGGCGCTGGAGCCGGGCTGTCTGAGCTTTCGTCAGGCTGGCCGTCAGATTGCGTGGCTTCCTGATCGGCCTTTTTGACCTCTTCCGGCGAGAGCGCCGCCTCATCTTCTGAGGCTTTCACATCTTCCTGAGATGCCGCTGGTGCTTCGGTATTGTCCGCAGCGTGCTGTTCAGCGTTCTCTGGCGTGTCAGGTACGATAGCCTTTTCCTGCGCCTCATTGCCGCTTTCGTCATCATCGGACGGCGCTGGCTCTTCTGTTTTGGCTTCGCCGAGGGGCAGAATTTCAAACAGATTTGCAGACCGCAGCATGTCTTCGAGAAGCTGGGTCGCTGGAACCTGCGCAAAGGCGTTTTTCACGGCTGAGTAAGAGGATGCCGTGTGAGACTGCACGGGTTGTTTGTATTCCTGGCCGTCAATCTTCACCGTAACCGTTTTGCGCTTTTTGGCGATGGATTCGGCATTGGCCTCCGCCCAGGCGACGTAAGTCGGCGAGACTTCTTCGCGGATGAGCGGCAGGAGCGTGTCCTGAACAGCGCCGAGCGGTTCGAAATCTGCGCCGGGACGCGGATCTTCCATGAACTCACACCACGCTGTGACGAAGGGCGCTTTCTCACGGATCAGTTCACCTGACTTTTCTTCCAGTAGAAGCTGAGAGAGCTGGCCGGCGAGCGCGAAGTCCGCAAAGCTCGGATGACCGCCAAAAAGGAAAAGGTGATGCTCAAGGTGCGCATTGAGAAGGGTCAGGAAGCGTTCGAATGAGGCTTCAAGGATTGGCGCGGTCTTCTTGGTAGAGCCGACCAGCTTGAGCCGGCCTGTCATGCTCTTTGAGATCGATTTTTCAATCTCGGCGCGGTTCTGAACATCATAACCTGCGAACACCTGATCGGCCTGGCGTGTGGCCGATGCTTTTGCCGCTTTCGCTGTGCTCCAGCGATAATGGTACATGACTTTGTTCAGCCACTCATCGGCATAGTCGTCCAGGAGCAGCGAGAGCGCATGGCAGGACTCATCATTCGGAGAGGCGGATGGCTTGCGGACTTTGTTCTCGATCTGCGAGAGGATTGAGCTTGAGTCATGGGCAATGCCGCCATTTGGCGAAACCAGCATGGGTAGAGCAGAGCTGCGCGCCAGCGACTGGAACTCGTCTTGCGTTCCATAGCCTTTCGCCACCCAGTTGAACGGGAGTTTCTTGTAACGCAGATAGCTGCGGACTTTCACTGAGTAAGGGGAAAGTTCTGATCCAAAGAGGCGGTACTTGGCGGCCATGAGGTCTGCTCCGATGAGGCAAGGCGATGGCTTACGCGGGGTTGAGGCCCGGTTCAAGCGTCTGAAGGAGACTGATTTCAGTCTGTGACGCTGAAATCACACTCATATGGGTCTGATTAAGACGAATGAAGCGCGAAGAAGTTGCGATAGAGACCAATAGCATCGCGGCCCCGCAGGCCAACCAGAACGGGTATGCCGTGAGCGCGAAGCGCCGCGAAACCGCCAGCGCCCTGGGGGTGTGCGTCGGCAACCGCACAAACCACGCGGGCAATGCCGGCATCTATGAGACGCTTTGAACAAGCATCTTCGCCGGTCGATCGCTCCCGGCAGGGCTCCAGCGTGACATAGGCTGTGCCGCCACGTGCCCGCTCGCCTGCAACGTCCAGAGCTTGTTGTTCGGCATGAGGCCGACCACCTTCTGCTGTAGCGGCTTCGCCCACAACGTGACCGAGCGAATTTGTAATCACACAGCCGACAGACGGATTGGCGCCTGTCCGGCCATGATTGGCGCGCGCCAGTTTCAGCGCGCGACCCATCATGCGTCTGTCATGGCGTTTTGCCGAAACTTTGGTCATGTCGCTTATGTCCTGATCCCCACCTGTCCCTCCCCTTTTCAAGGGGAGGAGTTGCAAATGGCACGGCGCGCCTCTCCCCCTTGGAAAGGGGGAGCTGGAGGGGGATCATGCCTCCGAAGCGCAGAGTCAGTCTAGATTTTTGGCAGATCCTTGGCGCGGTCTGCATCGAGATACCGGGCCGAGACTGGCTTCAGATCATCATTCAACTCGATCAGCAGCGGATTGCCCGTCGGAATTTCAACGCCGACAATATCGTCTTCGCTGACATCAAACAGGTGTTTGACAATGGCGCGCAGCGAATTGCCATGCGCGGAGATAATAGTGTTGGTGCCAGAGCTGAGCACAGGCGCGATGGCGCTGTTCCAATAGGGTAGCACGCGCTCGAGTGTGAGCTTCAGGCTTTCAGTGGCCGGCACGTCAATGCCTGCATAGCGCGGATCTTTTGAAAGATCGAACTCAGAGCCCGGCTCAAGTTCCGGCGGTGGCACATCATAAGAGCGGCGCCAGATCTTTACCTGATCATCGCCGTGCTTTGCGGCCGTTTCAGCTTTGTCGAGGCCGGTGAGTCCGCCATAATGGCGCTCATTGAGGCGATAGTCCTTGGTGACGGGTAGCCAGCAACGATCCATTTCAGCAAGCGCCAGCCAGAGCGTGCGGATGGCGCGGGTCTGAACGCTGGTGAAACACTGGCGGAACGGTACATCTGCGGCGGCGAGGAGTTCGCCAGCACGTTTCGCCTCGGCCACGCCTTTGTCGGTGAGTTGAACATCCCACCAGCCGGTGAATCGGTTTTGCAAATTCCATTCACTCTGCCCGTGGCGCATCAAAGCCAGCTGAACCATTGTCATCCCTCTCAATTCAGTACCGGGAGGGCTTAGCGCCTAAGCGCCGGGCGGTCGAGATGGCGGAGTGGGTTTTGCCAAAGTGTGATGATCAGCTAAACAGACTATCGATATCAGATTGCGAGATGCCTTCATCGGGCTCGTCGGCAGATGGATCGGGCGTGCTCGTACCAACGATCAGGCCGTTGATTGCGCCGATATCATCAAACAGCGTGCCGCCAATCTCGCCTGCAGCAGTAAAATCGCCAGCTATGGCCAATTTCTGAATGGCGATGATTTTGGTGTCGAGCGACTTGCAGGCTTTCTCAAACTGACTGACCAGGCCGGGATCAGCACAGGAAAAAGCTTCGATCGCCAATTCCTTGTCGCGAAAGCCGGAATGCTTGAAGTGATCGACATATCCTTCCGGCTTCCAGGCCAGAATTTCGTCGGTGATTTCCTCATCTGTGCCGTCGAGGAAGTCCATCAGCATGGCAACTTCATTGTAGTGGTTCAGATAATCGGTCGCGAGCAGCGTGTCCGGGCTGATATTTGCCGCGCGCAAGACGTCCGGATTCGGAAGATATGTGTTTCCCACCTGCATTTTCAGGTGTGTATCTGAAAATCGTTCAAAGCCACTTAACAGCAGTAAATCGATTGATTGGGCTTGCATCTGACGGGCGCAAAAGACAGAAGTTGATCAGGAAGTTCAGGGACGCCTTCTCAATGAACGATATTGTATTTTACCCCGTTGCCCTGCTGGCGGCCCTCGCCATCATCGCGGCCGCGGCGCTGCCGGGGCGTGATCGCCTTGATTGCGGCTCTGTCAGTGGCGCTGGCACAGACTATCAGACCATTCGGGTGACTGGTGATAACCTGTGTCGGTTTGAAGCTGCAGGGCAGTCTGACATCGAATTTGTGCGACAAGATGACACGATTCAAACCCTGATTATTTCAGCCGCCTCCGGCATGCTCAGCGACCGTCCAGAGCGCAACCCCCATTTCAGACTGGCTGCCGATCTTGAGACCCGATTTGCCGGATCTGAAATCCGCATCACGGTTGAGGCGCGCCCGGCCCGCGATTCGGGCGCGTCTTCTTTTGAGATGAATTACAGCGCTGGCAATGAAGGCAATTCGGACTGGCGGATGTTCGATCTCGGACATGACTTCCAGACCTATAGCTTCACCTGGGGCGTTCCGCTTCGCACGGGTGATGATCAGGCCATCGACTATCTGGCGATACGCCCCATCGTGCCGGAAAAAACCAGAGCCGTGGAAATAAGGTCTGTTGTTTTCGAGGTGCTTGGTCTGACCGAAGAGGCCCAGGCCGCCCAAGGCTGACACGACAAAATTCCAATTGAGGAGAGACGAGTACATGCTGCCGAAACCCCGGGCCGATATCGCGCCGAACACCGCTGAATACGAGACCTTGCCTCTGGTGAAGCCGACCGGGTTTCGCGAGTATGATGCGCGCTGGTGGTTTGGTGTGCCGGGCCATGAAAAGCCATCCGAGCTGAACCTGCTTGGCGTTCAGGCGCTTGGGCAGGGTATGGGCACCGTGTTCCATGACAAATGGGTTTCGCCAAAGGTGGTGGTTGGCCATGACTTTCGCCATTATTCGCAGTCGATTAAATATGCACTGATGACAGGTCTGGCGCAGTCTGGCTGTCAGGTGCTCGATATTGGTCTTGCGCTCTCTCCCATGACCTATTTTGCGCAGTTTGCTCTGGATGCAGCCTGCTGCGCCATGGTCACGGCGAGCCATAACGAAAATGGCTGGTGTGGCGTAAAGATGGGCTATGACAAGCCGCTGACTTTCGGGCCCGACGAAATGGGACGTCTGAAAGAGATTGTGCTCAGCGGCACGCCGATCCTGCGCTCAGGCGGTTCGATTACGCGCGTCGACAATATGCGCGATGTCTATCTGAAGGCCGTAACCAAGGATGTGAAGATCAAACGCCCGCTTAAAGTGGTTGCCGCCTGCGGCAATGGCACGGCTGGCGCGTTCGCGCCGGACGCGCTGCGCGAAATGGGCGTTGAGGTGATCGAGCTCGATTGCGACCTCGACTGGACCTTCCCGAAATACAACGCCAACCCTGAAGATGAGAAAATGCTTCACGCCATGGCCGATGCTCTGAAAGAGCACGGCGCGGATCTGGCGCTCGGCTTTGATGGCGATGGCGACCGCTGCGGCGTGGTCGATAATAACGGCGAGGAGATCTTCGCTGACAAGATCGGCCTGATGCTCGCGCGCGACCTCTCGAAGGAATATCCGGGCTCGAAATTCGTGGTCGATGTGAAATCAACCGGCCTCTACAAGACAGACCCGGTTCTGAAAGAGAACGGCTCTGAGGTCGATTACTACAAGACCGGCCACTCCTATATCAAACGCCGGACGACTGATCTTGAAGCGCTGGCCGGCTTTGAAAAGTCAGGTCACTTCTTCTTCCGTCCGCCGATTGGCCTTGGCTATGATGATGGTCTGGTCGCGGCGGCGGCTGTGCTGCAGATGCTGGATCGCAATCCGGACAAGACATTGTCTGAGCTGCGCGATGAGCTGGGCGAAGCCTACACCTCTATGACCATGTCTCCGCACTGCGGCGATGAGGTGAAGTATGGCGTCATTGATGAGGTCGTGAAAGAATACGAAGGCCTGAAGGGCGGCGAGATTCTTGGCCGCAAGGTTGTGGATGTGAACACTGTGAACGGTGCCCGCGTCACACTCGAAGACGGCTCCTGGGTGCTGGTGCGTGCGTCCTCCAACAAGCCGGAACTGGTCGTAGTCGTCGAGAGCATGAAGTCAAAAGAAGACATGCAGGCCCTGTTCCGCGAAGAGGTGAAACCGCGCCTTGCAAAATGGGATGAGGTTGGCAGCTACAATCAGGAGGTCTGACCCTCCTCGCATTTCAAGCCTTTAGAGGGGCGCTGCGGCGCTCCTTTTTTATTGTCTAGAGCCAGCCGCACGCCGCAGCCGAGTTTCTGTTTTGTTGGAAAAGCGAACTGCTGTAAGAGCAATTCCGAAAACAAGACGGGGAACATTATGAATTTCAGGAATGTGATGCTGGCTGGCGCGATGATGCTCGGCCTCGGGGCTGGCGTGGCACAGGCGGATATCGTCGATGAAGTCCGACTGGGCGTGACCGCTCACAATATCTGCGTCATTGATTGCGACAATGCGGACAAGGAAGACGGCCCGAACGTTTCTGCGGAAGTTGTTTTCGAGACGCCTGATTTTCTGAGCTGGGCGCTGAACCCGCGTCCTTATCTCGGCACCTCAATCAATACGGCTGGTAAGACCAGCTTTTATGGTGGCGGTCTGCAATGGTCTTTCCCGATTGGTGACGGGTTTGCGATCGAGCCGGGTCTTGGTTATTTCCTGCATGACGGCGCAACGAGCGACCCGTTTCCGCAAGGCTCACCGGAGTCTTTCGCGTTCACTCAGGAAAACGTGCTGCTCGGGTCTGAAGATCTCTTCCGAACATCACTCGCACTGAGCTGGTATCTGAGTGAAAGCTGGGGCGCTCAGATCATGTATGAGCACTATTCACATGGTCAGATTCTCGGCGATGGCCGCAATCAGGGCATGGACAATCTCGGCGTCCGCCTGATGTGGGTGTTCGACTGATCTCAGTCTCAGTCTTTTTCGGATTGAAAGGCGGGCCCGCTGCGCAGAAACGC
>CETS01160803.1_pt1 | contig 23552 bp, 25 predicted proteins | sample 356391 | NCBI WGS metagenome assembly CETS01 (sample SAMEA2622673, study PRJEB7988) | marine metagenome | isolation source: saline water (ENVO:00002010), including
ATTACCTGATTTGTCATATTGAATATCACAACATTCTATAAATAGGGTCTTTAATTTTTCTCTACCTCGCTGGATTCTCATTTTTGTTGCGGATAAACCAAGGTTAAGTTGTATAGCAATCTCTTTTTGAGCAATATTTTCAATATCGCTTAGAAGTAATGGCTTCGCATATTTTTCGGGTAGCAAACCAATCATAGGGATGATAAAATCAGACTCTAAAATGGAAGAAACTGTATCACTAGAAATACTATTTTCTTTCCATTCTTCATCAAAATTAAATTCAATCTTGTTTTTATTGTAATAATCTGCAATGGTATTACGAGTTACTTGAAACAACCAAGCTTTGATATTATTAACTTCTATGTTTTTTTTATGAGACTCTACCAATTTGAGCATCACCTCTTGAACAATATCTTCAGCAAGGTTTATATCGTTTGTTTTCTTTATGATATAAGCTTTCAAGAATTCATAAAATTCTTGTACTACCTCATTGATATTACAACATTCCTTATTTTTTGTTTTAAGTGAATCCATATATTCTATATCAAAGATAAAAAATATCCTATAAGTGAACCACCAATTACAATAAAAGCACTATTTATTTTCTTAAAGACGAAAACAGTAATAAGACTCAAAGTGGCAATTAAAATTGTCCGCCAGTCCGTCAAGGTTTCTTTTCCCATCTCTACACAAACAGCAACAATAACAGCTACTGCTGCAATATTTACAGCATCTAAAAAAGCTACTGTAACTCTCGATCTTCGCATTTTTGAAATAAGTGGATTAAGAATACTTACAAAGATAAATGAAGGAAGAAAAATACCGATTGTTGCAGCTATTGCACCCCAAAAACCACCTAATTGCCATCCGATAAATGTAGCGGTTGATAAAACGGGTCCTGGCGTAAATTGTCCAACTGCTACGGCATCTATTAATTCTTTACGAGTCAATAAACCTGTAGAAACCAATTCTGCATCTAGAAAGGCAAATAACACATAACCACTACCATAAAGCAAAGCACCTACTTTAAAGAACGTCCATAGAATCTTTAGAGTACTCGGTGTTATTACTACTTGTAATAAAAGAAGTGAAGTAAAACTGTTTAATGTGTTTTTTGAATTTTTAATAAAATATAGAATGAAACCTGAAAGCCCACAAGCAAACAACGCCAAAATTTCGTGGACACCAAGCAAACAAGCAATCAATGTCAATGCTCCTAAAATACCGAGTTCTACATTTTTGAGTGCTTTTTTTCCAAGTCGGTAAACTGCTCCAAGAATAATGGCAATTACCGCTGGTTTTATTCCATAAATGAAAGGTTCAACTTTTGGAAGTTGTCCGTATTGTTGATATAACCACGCAAAAATCATTGTAATAACAACAGCTGGAAAAACAAAACTAGCACCTGCTACAATCAAGCCTTTCCAACCTGCTCTTTCGTGACCGCAATGCATTGTCATTTCGGTAGAATTAGGTCCTGGAATTAAATTTGTTGCTCCAACTAAATCAAGAAAATGTTGATGACTCATCCATTTTCTTTTTTTAACGACTTCATCTTCCATCATTGCAATATGGGCGGCAGGACCGCCAAAAGCAATGCTTCCTAATTTAAAAAAAAGTTTTGCTACTTCTTTTAAGTTTTTCTTACTATCCATTCTTTTGAAATTGGTTTGATTAATAGACTAAACATAAAACCTATTAAAATTGAAGTTACTATATCAGAGACATAATGAGCACCTAATACCATTCTAGAATAGGCTACTAAAAGAGCCCAAATAAAAATAAGTATCACATAGTATTTTTTTAATGAAAAGAATACCAAGCTAAATGCTAAGGTAAAAGCAATTGAAGTGTGACCTGATGGAAATGAAAAGGTACTTGTTTCATACAATTGAATGATGGCAGGATGTACTACAAATGGACGTGGCCGCTTTACAATATATTTTAAAATTAAACTGAATGTTGAGGAAGCTATAAATATTAATAAAAGGCTGTAGTACTTTATTTGGAATGACTTTACTTTATTTTTAATATAAAATAGACCAATAAAACCTAATATCATAATTGAAATAATGAAGGTATATGAAGAAATCCAATAAAATAATGGATCTAAAAAAACGATTCTATTTGCTTGAATCCATCTTAAAAATTCATAATCGATTTGTAAAAAGAAATTCATTTGGTTTTGTACATATTTTTATCTATCGACCAATTCCCACCGCCCTTAATAATTAAAAATAGACTTCCCCAAAGCATTGCCCAATCAGTTCGACTTCCGTGCATCATTATCCAAAATCCATCATTGGCTAAAATGTCTGATTTTGTTGTAACAATGGCAACCAACATAATTACGAGTGTTAAAACACTTGCCAATCGGGTAAGCAAGCCAAGTAAAATCAACGTGCCACAAACAATTTCAAACGTGCCGACAAATGCACCGAGAAATTCTGGTGATGGAAGTCCGATTTTTTCAAATCGTCCTGCACCCCGAATGGCAGGAAATAGAAATTTTTGAATACCTTCCGATAGAAAAACAGCACCAACCATTAAGCGAATAATGATGATTGTTTTTGACATATCAGTACTAACTATTTTTTTAAACATTTTGAGCAATTTTTTTTATCAATATGGGATTATACGTTTTATAAATTCGAGCTACTATCCAAGCTATTGGTATACTTAAAATCGCTGGAACTATTATGTCCGATGGATAATGAACACCAAGATAAACTCTACTAAGGCTTACAAAGATTGCCCAAGGAATAAGCACGTATGGTATCCATTTTAATTTCTCTTTAGCCACTAATGTCAAGTAAAATGCTAATGAAAATACATTGGCTGCGTGAGAAGAAATAAAACCGAACTTACCACCTCTATAATCATTTACTAAATGAAGTTTACCTATCAAATAAGGACTATGGCTTGATCGCAATCTTTCGAAAAATGGTTTAAATATGCCTGAAGCTAATTGGTCACTTATTGTTATCAGTAATGCTATTAACAGAATCATCAATATTGCGTCCCTTTTATATTTCCATATTAACAGAAATGACAATATCATATAAAATGGCAGCCAAGTGAATGTACCTGTTGCAAACCACATTACAGCATCCCAAAATAGATTGTGATTACCATTCAGCCATAATAGAATTTCAATATCTATCTGATTAATAAATTCTATCATTATTTTCTAATTGGTGATTGTCTATAAAGCGGTTTTTTTATAGTAAAGCTTGGCACTTTTTCCATTGCGTGGCAACTAATGCAGTTATTGGTGAAGATTTGGAAATTTTTGTTGAATACAAGGGTATCTCTTTTTTCGAGTGCTTTTTCCATTTCTGGAATTGCAACGGTTAAGAAATGTTCTGCGGATTTTGCACGTTTGGGTCTTCTTTTCAAGCCGTTCTCAATCGCTTTTCTGATTTTTTCAATTTGGTAATCAGCATATTCCCAATTTTCATCTTGTCCTGCCCAATACAGTTCTTGATAGCGGTATCCTGTTTCTACCATTGCCATATCAAAACCCCTAAATTGGTTTTCGATGGTTTCAATTTTTTCTTGTTCTGTACCTTTTATCCAATTTCCTTCTACTATTTGTTGTTGTTTTTCTCCACAAGAAGAAAGTAGAAATGCTGTGAGAATATATATTAGCCATTTCATATGTTGTGATTTAATTATAGTGTAAAATTATACAACACAAGACTAACAATATGGTCTATTTGAAAAACGTATGGTACTTAATCATTTGCTTTACGAAAAGCAATTGGGGTATCACCTACGTTTCGTTTAAAGTATTTAGTGAAATGAGAATTATCTTTAAAGTCAAGTTTGCCTGCAATTTCACTAACCGTTAAGTCAGTATAAAGCAAAAGGCGTTTAGCTTCGTTAATAATATAATTGGAAATTACCTCTGCAGAAGATTGACCTGATTCTTTTCTGCATATAGCATTTAAGTTTTGTGGAGTGGTATTTAGTAATTTTGCATAATGACTTACCTTGTTTGTAAGTTCATTTTCTTTACTTAAAAGCAAAATAAGTTCTTGATAGATTGAGCTACATTTTATTTTAGGACTACTTACAATTTTCGATTCAAGAAACTTTGCTAACAGAGCTTTTAACAATCCTTCTATAACTTGATGGTTTTTAATTTTTGCACTTTCATATTCCTTTAATAATATATTTGACATATCAATTACTGTGATATTATTAGGAAATAGACAAGTTAAGGCACTCAGTTCTGAAATTAGCTTTTTAATATCTTTATCTATACAGTTGTCAATAAAGTTTTTTTTAATAATTAAAACAAACCCTTCAGGTTCTGTTTTGATGTCCCAAAAATGAACCTGTTCTTTACGTATATTGAATATTACAGGTGGTTGAATTTTGTATTCTATTGTATCAACTGTATGTGAACCAGATCCTTTGGTTAGGAAAATGATTTCGAAATAACTGTGATGTTTGTGGGGTGATGTTTTTCTAATATGCTTCTTAAATTTTGCAATTTTAAAAAGGGAAACATCTTTAGCCTTATTTTGTATTTGAATATCCATCTTTATTTTCTACAAAAACCAAAGGTTATCTTTTCCAAATTCGGGTATTTCGTTACCGTCAAAGTTAGGTCTAAAACTTGAATTTTCATTTGGTGCCATGCCGGAGATAACTGACAAGGTCTTTTATCAAATAATTATAAGTCCTAAACTATGAGTAGGATATAATTTACCTTTATCAGGTTGGGCACAGGTTATTATTCTGATGAGTATTCCCCGATAAAAAGTTCACAATTAAAGAAACTCACTAACACACTAATAATCCCTAAATAAAGTGCATTCGTAAAACTAAGGGGAATAGCAAGAGGGTAACACGCTGCGCGATGTTACAGATTCATATTTCATTGAAATTCAATTGTTTGCATAATTCAGCCCTTTTACTTTTCACGGAATTTGCGACAAATGCTCTCGCACCCCCTGTAAATAGGTGGTTTTTTGCGACAAATTTCACGGAAAAATGGATTAACCCAGCCATTCACCACTTTTACTTTCACTTCGCAAAAGCTCCATTTCACTAAAAGAGGTTCATTACCAATTATCTTGGACACGAGCCAAAAAGCCTAGCATAATAAATACTGAAAGAATAATACCGAAAACGCTTTTTGGCTCAAGTCCGCTCGGCAGTAACTAAAATTCACCGATCCGGATTTCAGAGTTTGTTTTACAAAACTTCTAACATCACCTTACCTTTTGTTGCTAAAAAAACAAGCTTTAAAATTAACCGGAGTGCATAAACCGCAGGAAAGCTATTTATAACTCCTCTATAATTTAAAAGCTTGAACATAATAGGCATCAAAAGGTAATGTGAGGGCGCTGAAAGAAGTAAATGAAAATAGCAGAATGACGTATTTATCCTTATCTACATATTATTTTCTTTTCAACCAGAAAAGGAAAATGCTTAAGATGAAAAAAGTAAATGCTATTACCTTCTAACAAAATCGATTAGGTGATTTAATAATAAACCTAAACCTTGACAATTTAATTTAGAACTATTGGAACTTATGTAAACGACTGAAATTCCAAATAGTAATAGTCGACCAAATTTTCTGAAATTTCAGTGCCATTTCATGAGATAATCTTTACTTTTGATATTGGCTTTAGGGGTATTCTAATAAGAATTGAGACAGTCCCTTTGAACCTGATTCGGTTAGTACCGGCGTAGGAAAAAGTTTTACCACCTTGTCATTCCTCTAAAGGAATAGTCCTTCAGCCATTTATTATACCTAAAACTATAAATGATGAAAGAAAATCTCTGGAATAATATTAAGCAGCTTAAAAAAGAATCTCCCCTTGTTCATAGCATAACCAATTATGTAGTGATGAACAATACGGCGAATGCTTTATTAGCCGCAGGCGCCTCTCCTATTATGGCTCATGCGCATTCAGAAATGGAGGATATGATGAGTATTTGCCAGGCTTTAGTGGTGAATATCGGAACGCTGGATGAGTATTGGGTAACAGCCATGAAAAAAGCGGTACACCAGACCAGGCAACTTGAAAAGCCTTGGATTTTAGATCCTGTGGGGGCCGGAGCCACTCCATATCGCGATGAAGTTTTAGCTGAATTACTTCTATTAAGTCCTACTGTTATTCGAGGGAACGCTTCAGAAATAATGGCATTGGCAAAGCATAATTCCACCCACACGAAAGGAGTAGATAGTTCTGCTGAAAGTAATGAGGCTGTACTGGCTGCTAAATTTTTAGTAGAGAAATACCATTGTACCGTATGTATTTCAGGAGCTACCGACATTATTTTAAACCATGAAAAAGAAATCCACCTTTATAACGGTCATGAATTAATGTCAAAAATTACGGGAATGGGTTGTACTGCCACTGCTCTGGTGGCTGCTTTTTCTGCAGTAATTAAGGATACAGTGCAGGCAACAATTTCTGCTATGGGGCTTTTAGGAGTGGTTGGTGAACTTGCTGCTAAAGAAAGTAAAGGGCCTGGAAGTCTACAAATGAACATCCTGGACCACCTCCACACCATTTCTGAACAGGATTTTAATTCCACCTTAAGATTAGAAAATAAACATGGTTAAAAAAGAATTTCCATATCAATTGTACCTGGTTATTTCTGAAGAAGCCTGTGTATATCATTCATATTTGGAAGTGATAGAACAAGCTGTAAAAGGAGGTGTAGATCTTGTTCAGTTAAGAGAAAAAAATGCTTCCACTAAAGAGTTTCTTCAAAAGGCTATTCTCCTCAAAGACTTATTAGATAAATATCACGTTCCACTAATTATAAACGATCATTTAGAAGTTGCCAAAAAAGTAGAAGCTTTTGGAATACACGTAGGAACGTCCGATGTTTCTCCCATGCAAATTAGAAAGGATTGGCAAAAAGTGAATTGTATAGGCCATTCTATTGAAGACCTTCAACAACTAACCACGCAAGAGACACAGGTGGCAGATTATCTAGGAATAAGCCCCATCTTTAGTACACCTACTAAAACTGATACAATTATTGAATGGGGATTAAGCGGAATTGAAGACATACGCGCTATTACCAATAAACCTTTAGTCGCTATTGGACAAATGAATGCAGGAAATGCGCAGGAAATTATAAAAGCCGGGGCTAATTGTATTGCCGTCGTTTCTGCCATTTGTGCTGCTAAAAATCCCGCTAAAGCTGCCGAGCAATTAAGAAACGAAATAGAAAAAGCATGAGTCTTAAAAAATATAATTATCCATCGGTACTAACTATTGCAGGTTTTGATGGCAGTGGTGGTGCAGGCATTCAGGCAGATATAAAAACTATTTCTGCCCTGGGATGCTATGCCACTTCTGTTCTTACCGCATTGCCCATTCAAAATACCACCGGCGTTAAATCTATTTTTAGCATTCCTGAACAAACCGTGGGAGATCAACTGGATACTATTTTAGAGGATATTTTTCCAGCTTCCATAAAAATTGGAATGGTTCATTCTTCTAAATTAGTAGAAATTATAGTAGATAAGTTGAAACCTTATCCTCAAACTCCTATTATTTTTGATCCGGTAATGGTAGCTACCAGCGGACATCAATTAATTGAAGATAATACGATACAATCCATTATTCAGCAGCTATTCCCTATTTCTGATGTAATCACTCCAAATTTAGATGAGGCAGCTATTTTGGCCGGAATGAAAATAGAGTCTATTGATGAGATGCGAATTGCCGGAAAAAAGATTATGAAACTCGGCTGTAAATCATTGCTTTTAAAGGGTGGACATTTAGAATCTGAAGAGCTTACTTCCCTCTATTTTTCTCCCAATGGAACTATTGAAAGTTTTGAGTTCCCAAAATTTAGAACCAACAACACCCATGGTTCGGGTTGTACACTTTCTTCGGCAATTGCTTCTTATCTGGCGCAGAAAAAAAACTTACCCGAAGCGGTAAGATTGGGGCAAGAATATATTCATAAAGCTATTTATCATGGAAAAGACGCGGTAATAGGAAAAGGCAACGGGCCGGTAAATCATTTTTTTAACCCTCAAAAACTTATTAAGCATGAAATGGACAGCTAAAGCCTGGAAAGAAATTGAACCCATTTATCAAAAGATAGTTGAGATGCCCTTTATTGAAGAGCTTCAAAATGGAACACTTCCACTAGAAAAATTTCAATTTTATATGGGGCAAGATGCTTTTTATCTTGAAAATTTTGCCCGTAGTTTAGCTTTAATTGGAGCGCGAGCTCAAGACACTTCTAAAGCCCTAGCTTATATAAGATTTGCTGAAGGAGCTATTGTGGTAGAAAAAGCTTTGCATGATTCCTATTTTGAGGAATATGGTCTAACCCAACGCGGAAGTATTTCGCCGACCACACATCATTATATAAATTTTTTAAAAAGCACCTCGGCACTAGACCAGGTAGAGGTTGCGATGGCAGCGGTTTTACCTTGTTTTTGGATCTACAAAGAAGTAGGCGATTACATTTACAAAAATCAAATAAGCGCAAAAAATCCTTACCAAAAATGGATAGCGACATATGCTGGAAAAGAGTTTGAAGAATTAGTCATTAGTGCCAGGGAAATTTGTGACGAGGTTGCTGAAAATTGTACTGAATCACAACAAGAACTCATGATTCAAGCCTTTATTTCAGCCAGTAGGTTAGAATTTATGTTTTGGGATAGCGCCTACCACTTGAAAAACTGGGAAATATAGTGAAGCTTCACCGATTTTAGTCAGGCGAGTAATAATTTTGAAATGCTTGTTGAGAAAATACTGGGAGTTTATTAATAATGATATAGAAGGTGTCGTTTTCGATTATCCTGGCAACGAAAACTTTAAAAGTTAAAGCTGAAAATTATTCAGGAAAATCTAAATCGAGATGATGAAAATTCTTTGAGTATCATCATCTGGGATAATCAAAGCTATTATTGCTATCAACTTTTAGAGTAAGTTTTATTTTAGAGAAAATGCTTAAACATTCTAAACTTTTCCCCATAAACATCTCTTTTTGCATTGCGACCACCGGGAGTAATCAAGATTGTGCCGGTAGGCATAAATCTTGCGCTTCTACTTCCTCTGATCTTTTGTTTTATTTAAGAGTTCCATAGTCCTATCAATAAATTGCATTTCGGAGAACGGAAGAAGTTTAATGGCTATACCAATAACATCAGCAACATTATATTCTATCTCTAAACAATTAGTTTCCGGAACAGCCTGCATTCCCTCTAACGCCTTCTGGGAAATTTTTAGAAGGTCAGCTATGCGATTCATTAACTCTGAATAATCAGATACCAGACCGCATGTGTAATTAATATCTTGAGAATCATCAATCATTTCAATATGCTTTTTCTTAAGCTCGTTTATTTGCTGAACAATTTTCCTGTTTTTCATATGTAAAAAGTTTAAAAATGATGAATCATTATTATTTATCTGATTTTCGCTGTTCTAACAAGGGACGTAGTTCATCCAGATATGAAAGTTCGCTTGAAGGCCATAACTGTAATATTAATTCTAGAATAAGCTGGAGATCTGGCTCACTACGAATGTATGGTGAGGCATCTTTTGCACTATAAGAGAGGGAATTAATACATAATTTCAATAAATCTTGAGCTGTATTGGAAAGTTCCAAATAATTCAAAAATTCAATTTCTATTTTAAAATGATCGTGATCTTCAGAATGTTTCAGCTTGGAGAATCCAGATGAGGACATTCTTCGCAATCGGGCTAATTCTTTTTTATCGGCTTTTTTCATGATTCAAATCTTTTGATGATTGGATTCCTCTTCTTAATAATGTTAAGCACTGCTGATAGATCCTGATTTACAGTTAATCTTCTTTATTTACCTGATTTAAAACCTCGGTGATCTTATCAATAAATTCCTGTTCTTCCATAGGAATTAAGTCCAGGGCATGTCTTAAAACATCTGCAATACTTCTTTCAGGTTCTTTAATTTGTCTATCACTGCAGCTATCCATTCCTTCCAAAGCGAGCACGCTTACCTTAATAAGATTCTCTATTAAGAACATCAGGTAAAGGTGATTTTTAACCGGAAAGGAAATTTGTTGGTAATTTTTTATGTGAGGATGAGCCGTTAACCTTCTGATATGATTTGCTTTCGCCTTATACAATTGCTCCAGTATCTCATTCTTCTTCATCATCCTTTGATTTTAAAGTTTGTAATTGATTTTCAATAACCGGAGTGAGTTGATCAAAAAAATCTGTACAATAGGCGTAAGCAGTTTGGACTTCTTGGGAGGTGAAAATATTCGTACTTCGAAAGCGCAAATCGCTGGCACTGGTTTTCAGCAGTTTTTTATACCGCTCTTGCTCAAATAAAATGGCTGGAATTTTATCTTCAAGTCCGCAGCAGCTTTTGCACAGCTGCAATAGGTACTGAATATGAAATTGTTTCGGGTGGTAATGAATAAAGGTATATAATGTTGCTAAACACAATTGTTCTAAAACCGAATGTAGCATATAAGCAGCAACAAGCGGCTGATCGAAAAACAAAGGCGTATGCTTTAATAATCTTCCCGCAATGTTCAGGCGGTTTTCTGAGTAAATAATAATTCCTTTATAATCCCCATCTGGAAGATTGGCCAATTGCAGCGGGGCTAATTCTTGTGGTTTGCCATAGACCAACGAACCCGACCGGATTATCTTTGCAAAAAAGTGCTTGTGCTTCTTATTAGCCTGGATTATCTGTTTTCGGCTATAGCACAGTAACAAAAGGCTCACTTCGGTATGCTGATAGACTATATCTGCTAGATCAGCGGTGGCATTGGAAGGATTTTCTCCAATCAGTAGTAGGTTAATCTGCCAGTGTGTTTTCACTTGACAATTTTCTTGAAAGATGTTCTCTTTAGTATCGGAATGCGACTCAAAACCAAAACAATAAATAGCTTCTAAGCTTATTTGCTTTAATAGAATAGGCAGAACCTCGTTAATAACTTGTTGAAGAGTCTTTTGCCCCTGTACATTTTTAGTAGGATAAATCCCTATATTTGTTAATGCCTTCATAATACAGATATTTTTATTTCCTGTTGAAGGTAGAAAGCGAAAAGGCCGTACCCTACCAATTGGCTTTGTAAAATACCCATAAGGGCTTGTATTTTACCGCATACAAAACTTCTTAAAACTTTAAAATGAATCTTTATCTTTGAGATTATGACAACAACTACCAAACCCAACCATATAGGCCGTAAAATTGCCCGAATTCGCGAATTACGCGGAATGAAACAGGAAACCCTTGCCGAAGAATTAGGCATTAGCCAACAAAGTGTCTCCAGCCTTGAAAAAAGTGAAAAAGTGGAAGATGAAACGCTTAAAAAAGTTTCAGAGGTATTAAAAGTTTCTCCTGATGCAATTCGTCATTTTAGTGAAGAAGCGGTGTTCAATATTATTAATAACACCTTTAAAGATAACAGTGCAAATAATAACAATTACTTCTGCACAATAGATCCAGTTGAAAAAATAGTTGATCTTTATGAGCGCCTGGTGCAGGCGGAAAAGGATAAGATGGCTTATTTGGAGAAACTGCTAGAGAAAAACCAGACTAATAAATAAACACAGTTATCATTAACGTAATTTTCAAAATAAATTTCATTTTTCACAATTAAGAATATATAATAATTATGCCTGGAGAAGAATCCAAAAAATCTGGAGACCATGGAGAAACTGTTATTGAAAACATTTTTAAAGACCTATTAGGTTTTCCTACTTATAGAACAAACATTCCAAATTTAAAATGCGAATCCCAAGAAGAACATGCGAAGCTTAGATCTAATAAATCTACCACACATGGATTAGATGGTTTACTGCACTATAATTCCCCACTAAAATCTGAAGTTTTAGAAATTGGCTACATTTCCGTTAAACACACAAAGAATAAATACCCAGGTTCACCAAGGTCGAAGTTTAAGGATCATTTTATAGACCTAGCTACTGCATTAGAATGTTTTCATTATTCGGATGAAAAAAAGGATATTGAAGGAAATTCTACTGGAGTAAGAAGCACTAATGTAACCGGAATATTGTTTTGGCTGTCTAATGACGATGGAGATTCGGAAAATTCCATTTTGGAAGATTTAGCAAAATCTCAATTGGAATCTTTGCAAATCGTATTTGATAGAATAATAGTGGTTGATTCGGCGAGATTACAGTTTATACACCAGACAATTTCAAGAGTGAAACTAATCAGCCAAGGCAACTATTCCTTTGTTTACCCGTCAACAGGATTAAATTTTGAAGCCAATTTCAATGAAAACTTCGGGGATATTTTCCCACTAGATTTTTTTGCATATGACATCATACCCATGCGATTTACGGTTAAGGATAAAGTGTATTTTATACTGTCTTGTAGAGATAATATAGATGAAGATCATTTAGCGCAATTAATAAGTTTAGCTAAAACCTTTGATAAACTTGAAGCAACAACAAATATCTTCTTATCCTTTAAAGATTATAATTCTTATAATCATGATGATATGATAGTTAAGGTGAAAGGAAGATTTACTGATAACAGTTTTATAAAACTAATCAAAGTCGTTTCTCATGATTCAAATTTCAAGAACCTTACAAATCTAGAATAACATGAATAATAAAGATAATTCATCATTATTTCAGCTTCCGTATGGAGAACTATTGAGAACTATACTGGTAAAACCGGAATTGACGGATGGTGATATGAAAAAAATTATTAAATCTAAAGGAATATTCTTATCAAAATATGGTAAGAATGATATTGTGCCGGAACTCATGTGCACACTTCTGAGCCCTAGCGAATACAGAGATATTTTGGATTTTAAGAAAGATAGGGAGGAAAAAGAAAAATACAGGACAGCAAGCATACCGTGGCAAGGAGATAAAAATTTACTTAAATCAATACCTAGAGATATTGACTTAAAAAAAGTTTTAGACGAAATGTATACCTACAAGTCGGATATGGAATTACTAGGAATACCCTCGTTTAAAAAAGTTGATGATCGAAATGATAAAATTGAATTGACCTTTGAAATTAAGGAACATTCTGATATAAAGACAATTGATGATAAGGATAGAGTATTTAAAGGAGGTATAGTATATGAATTAAAGGATGATGGAAATTTACATCTTAGCGTAACAAAAACTTTTAGTTCAAAGGGAACACAGAAGTTTGTAGATAACATTAATAGAGATTTAGAGAGACATTTCAAATCCAGTGGTGCTGTAGATAAGGAAGATACTTTTGAAAGAATATTATTCAATCAATTTTTAAACGCTGATAGATTTCTTTTTTTCATTAAATTTTTAGATACTATAGAATTTCTTGAATTTGATAAAGTTGAAAATATATCCGTTAGCCCAGATCCGAATGAAAATTTACCTGAAGCAGCTAAAGAGTTTTTAAAGGATATTGAGAACTTAAATTTAAAAGGAAGTGGACTAAGAAGGCATGTATTACTTTCAAATAAGGAATTTAGAGATTGCGTATTTTTACACTCTATGATTGTAAAGTATAAATTCAAACATGAACAAGGAGATGGAGTGTGCTCAGTTGAGTTTGCTTTTCCTGATTTTAAACTAGAAAAAATAGATAATTTAGAATTCCAATTTTATACCATGAAAATTACTGTAGGAAAAAACTACAGGTCTTCTGCAAATAAAAAGAAAATTGAGAAAGCCATTTTCGAGGTTATTAATACCCATAAAATTTATCATTATAATAGTTTGAAAATTTAGTTTTTTTGGATTAGAACATATTTCAAAGAATAATAAAATAAAATTTATACCTTTATCTTATTAAAGACGACCAAATTATATTAGTCTTATAGTTCTTTCAAATTTAGTGAATGATTCAGTGAATATATCCAGAATTTAAGATACAAAGTCGCGGTTTTAAAGGTCTCGTGAAGCCTAAAAAACTTCCTGCCACCCCGACTTTAACAAGTTATATTTTAACATAATTAAAGGGTAATTATATGGTTTTCATATAGTTGCCCTTTCTTTTTTGCTCAAATTTTAACAAACAGTGTTAAATTTTATGTGAGTTCACCGTGAGTTCACTGGGAATTTGTGAGTTTATCGTGAGTTATTTTTTTGTATTTTTAGCTTACCGATACTCCATAATTGCGTATTGGTAGTTTGACTTTCGCCTTAATTAATTGTTTCATTAAAATAACATAACGATGCGTACCAGTCAAACCTTTTCCATTTCTTTTTTTATTCGCAAAAAGAAAAAGCAACCAGCCTTAGCCCTCCTCTATGCCCGAATCACCGTTAACGGTAAATCATTAGAAATAAGTTTAAAACGAACTATTCCGGTAGACAAGTGGAACCAATCAGCCAGTAAACTTACCGGTAACACTTCTGAAAGTCGGCAGATCAATAAAAAGATTGATGAAACCAAAGCGCAATTATATAAAACCTATGATAGCCTTTTAAAAGAAGGACTGCTGGTAACCACACAAACAGTCAAAGCTAGATACCTGGGTAGTGACCAGCAACATTATACGCTTACCTATTTGATTAACTATCACAAAGAAAAGATGGATAAGGTGTTAAAATATGGTACCATGAAAAATTATACGACTACGGAAAATTACCTAAAAGATTATTTAAAAGCCCAGCATCATACTTCAGATGTTTATCTAAAGCAAATTGATTACCAGTTTACCCTGGGATTTGAAAGTTATTTACGTGTTTTGCCGGGCCTTCAAAATAATGGAGTAATGAAGCATATGGAGCGGTTCAAAAAACTAATGCGCCTGGCCGAACATTTAGATTGGATTGAAAAGAACCCCACCAAAAGGTTCAAGCTACGCTTTGATCAGGTGGATATGGTTTATTTAAACAAGACCGAGCTGGAAAAGATCAAAAACGAAGAGTTTGAAAAACCGGTATTAACTATTAACCGGGATATTTTTGTTTTTGCCTGTTATACCGGGCTGGCTTATGCTGATGCCAAAGCCTTAAATAAAAACAATTTGCAAATTGGAGTGGATGGCAATAAATGGATTTATACCCGAAGGAGTAAAACGAATACTGCTGTGAGAGTTCCATTACTCGCAGAGGCGGAACGAATTCTAAAAAGATATAAGACTCATCCTAAAATAGACGGAACGGAAAAATTGCTACCGGTTTATTCCAACCAGAAAACCAACCAGTATTTAAAAGAAATAGCTAAAGAGGTGAAAATAAAAAAACAACTGAGTTTTCATACCGCCAGGCATACTTTTGCCACAACGATAACTTTAGCTAATGGCGTTCCCATAGAAACAGTTTCCAAGCTTTTAGGCCATACCAAATTATCCACTACACAGATCTATGCACGAGTAATTGATTCTAAAATTTCTAATGATATTGATAATTTAAGAGAAAAGTTGAACGATGAAAAAACAGAAATGGTAACAGACCGTACCTTTTATTTATAAACCTTTATTAATAGAGACTTTGTAATAGTCTTGTTTCAAGGTCACCAATTCGGATTCAAGTTTTTTGTTCAAATTTTGTTTTCAAATACTGAAGAAAGTAGAAACTACTTCTAAAATAGCTTATATCTTTATTTGTCGCAGAATTTCTTCGAAACTGGGTGGATCATTTCAGGTCTAGGAATTTTGATCAACCTATTAATAAAAATTAACCTATTTGATATCCTTAAAATCCTTTGTTTTTTCCATTTTAGCTTCTATTTACCGGAAGCCGTTGAGAGCAAAGTATTTGGTCATAAATTTATCACCAATCCAAATTTATCTTTTAAAAAACTTTTGTCCGTTATACTGAGAAACTTTGGGGGCTTTGATTCAGCTGTTATTGTTTTGGTTGCCGATCATATTTTTTTATTTGCCAATGGATTTTGAGATCGAACTGAAGCGAAGAAGATATTGCTCAGCCAGTATTTCTACAGAATTAATTTCTTAATTTGTATTTATTATGAAATTACTGATTGTAGAAGATGAACCGTACCTGTTAAAAAGCCTTGAGGATTTCGCGGCCAAAGAAGGCTATTTATATGATTCGGCAGGCAACTTTCAAACAGCCCAAGAACGTGTTTATTTATACGATTATGACTGTCTAATTCTAGACATTAATTTACCGGATGGCAGTGGGTTCGAAATTCTTGAAATTCTTAAAAAAGAAGATAAGACTGATGGTGTTATTATTCTTTCTGCAAGAGATTCCCTAGATGATAAGTTAACTGGCCTCGAATTAGGAGCTGATGATTACCTGATAAAACCATTTTATTTTTCAGAACTTAATGCCCGGATAAAAGCCGTCATTCGTAGGAAACAGTTTAAAACCAATAAGCCTATCCGCTTTGCCAATATGGTAATAGATCTAGGCCAATACCTAGTGAGAATAGATAACTTTTCTACGCCAATCTCATTTACTAAAAAAGAATATGCTATACTCATCCACCTCATTAACAATAATAAACGTATTATTTCTAAAATGGCGCTCGCAGAGTACGTATGGGGTGATTATGTAGATGAGGCCCAGAGTTTTGATTTTTTGTTTTCTCAGATTAAGAACCTCAAACGAAAGCTGAAAGATGCCGGGGCACAAGTAGAAATAAATAACATCTATGGGGTAGGTTATCAAATTCAGGCTTTATGAAGCTGCTTACCTACACATCCCGCCTTCAAATGCTGTATTTCCTCGTCTTGTTCGGGATTTTTTCGATATTGTTTTATTTGGTACTTAGCTGGAATGTACTTCAAAATGTAGATGAAGTGTTGAACAACCGCAAAGTCAACTTGCTAGCTTATCTAGAAGAAAATCCTGAAGCTCCTTTTAAAGAGGATAACCCACTAGACGATTTTACCTTTTTTCCTGTTGAAAAGAAGGTGTTTCAGGAAAGCTATGAAAGCTACACTGACACTCTTATTTATGAGCCTGTTGATGATGAGTTTGATGAGTACCGAAAGCTTACAGCTTATGTGAAATTACACAATAATAACTACCGGCTGGAAATTATAAAGCCACATCTGGAAGCGGGAGAAATGATAGGTACCATTGCCATTACACTCGGCAGCCTATTTATGGGCTTGGCGCTTTCTTTTTACTTAACCCAACGTATTATCTCCAAAAAAATATGGAAATCGTTTTTTGAAATGCTCGAAAGGCTCCGGCTCTTGCGCTTTGATAAAGAGAAAATGCCCGAATTACCATCTACAAATATTGATGAGTTCCGGATGCTGAATGAAGCTGTGAATGAGCTGGTCCGAAAAAATACTGAAGTCTTTCAAAGCCAAAAGCAATTTATTGAAAACGCTTCACATGAAATGCAAACGCCCTTGTCCATTATCCAGTCAAGGCTGGAAGCACTCATTGGGCAGGCTGAACTTTCAAAGAAGCAGGCGGAAATTATTGAAGGCATTATCGGTTCAACACAACGCTTAAAAAAACTGAGTAAAACTCTGTTGCTCTTATCTAAAATCGAAAACCGGCAGTTTATCCTTTCGGAACAGGTTGATATTCAAACAATTTTATGCCGATCCATGGAATTTTATGAAGAACATAAAGCCGCCTTGAATATATCGGTGAAAGCCGAAACACGAGATAGTTTGAAAGTGCAGGGAAATATTATGCTTACGGAGATACTGATACAGAACCTACTTAAAAACGCCTTTCTGCATAATATTGAGAATGGAATGGTAAGCGTTCAAATAATGGAAAACAAGCTCATTATTGCCAATACCGGGCAAAAGCAAGAAATAGGAAAAGTATTTGAGAAGGATAAATTGTTCAACCGTTTTTACAAACAATCCAGGAATCCCAATACTTGGGGGTTGGGATTAGCCATTGCTCTAAAGGTAGCTGAAACGAGTGGATGGGGACTTCATTATTATAAAGAAGAAGGATTGCACATTTTTGAAGTGAATTTCGGGTAACCAATCAGCTTCCCAAATTTCTACAGATTCCATTCATATACTTGCATTTAATAAAATCATGAAACTATAATGAACAGAGCCGGGAACCAAATCATTCTTATTTTGCTTTTATCCTTTTTAACCCCTAAAATTGTTTTTTCACAGGTAGAAAATAAAGAAACAAATTATCCTAAGATAAAAAACTATTTTAGTATTATGCATCCTATTGCCACTATAACAAAAGACGGGAATCACTTTAATTTTGATGGCAGTTATACAGTAGGCTTTCCAGTTGGTATAAATTTTCTTCAGAGCGACAAAATAGCTTACAGTATCGAGTTTGCACCTATGATTTCTTTTAATGATCGTGCGAGTAGGGTAACCGGATTACTTTTTCACCCAGGTGTTATCTACCGAAACATTGGAGGTTTTAATTTTTTAACCAGGCTTGCATTCAATACCAACGGCCGTTATGGTTAGACCTATAATTAAAAAGGAAAAAGTAACTTATTTCCTCGCTACGCCCATTCCGTTTAGATTCGGCAATGATTTACCTTTTTCAGTAACTTTTGGTTTTCAAGTTGGAATAGCATTTTAATCATATAAAAGAAAAAATTATGGACAGAAAAGATTTTTTAAGGAACTCAGCAATTTTAGGTGGAGCAACCATACTCCCTACTAACAATGTATTTTCGCAGAATGTGACTGAAAATGGAATAGATAAGTTGGTCGACAAAAACGGTAACTTTATCCAGAAATCACTTCCTTACAACAAAACATTTTTGGAACCACATATGGACGAAGAAACCCTTCACTTACACTATGAGTTTCATCATGGTGGAGCAGTTAAAGGTGCAAACAAAGATTTGATTAAAATAAAAGAACACCTAAAATCAGGAGATTTAGACCAGGTTGATTTGTGGACACGCAAACTGGCGTATCATTTTTCAAGCCACGTGCTACATACCATTTTCTGGACAAACCTTTCCAATAAAAAAACACAGCCCAAAGCAGAACTATTGAAACAGATAGAAAAAGATTTCGGCTCATTTGAAAAGCTCCAGGTATATATAGCAAAAGTATCTAAAGGCGTAGAAGGAAGCGGCTGGGGTATTTTGGGTTATCAACCCTTTTCCCGATCGCTAACCATCTTGCAATGTGAGAATCATCAGAAACTGACCCAGTGGGGCGTGATTCCGTTATTGGTTATTGATGTGTGGGAACATGCATATTATTTGAAACACAAAAATAAAAGAGGGGATTTTGTCGATACGATTTTAAATATCATTAATTGGGATAATGTAGCAGAACGATATAATAAGGCCATAAAAATTGTTTAATGGAGCAATTACCCTTTAAAGAAGCCATAAAAGTATGGATTAGAGTAGCCATTTATAGCTTTGGTGGACCTGCCGGGCAGATTGCGGTGATGCATAAAATTCTGGTCGAAGAAAAAAAATGGATAAGTGAGGACCGCTTTTTACATGCGCTCAATTACTGTATGCTGCTGCCTGGGCCGGAAGCCCAGCAGCTGGCCACGTATATTGGGTGGTTGCTGCATAGGACGAAAGGGGGGGTAACTGCAGGTATTTTATTTGTAATACCTGGATTTGTTTCAATACTAATTCTCAGTATTCTTTACGCTGCTTACAGAGATGTTGGTATTGTCGAAGCTATATTCTTCGGTATTAAACCTGCCGTCTTAGCCATAGTTGTTGGAGCCGTCATTAAAATAGGTAAAAAGGCCATCAAAAATGAGCTCATGTTTGTTTTGGCGGCTTTGGCCTTTATAGCTATATTTTTCTTTGAGGTAGATTTTCCTTATATAATAATAGCAGCGGGATTGACAGGTTTTATTGGCGGAAAACTTTGGGAAGAAAAATTCCATGTCATTAAAGGGCATAGATTAGCTGAAGAACATAAAGACAAGGACAATAATGAAAATACATTGATTGACAGCAAAATACAACCTGTAAAGCCGTCTTTAAAAAAAACATTCAAGACTATTTTTATTTTCCTAACGCTATGGTCTTTACCACTATTGATCCTTGGACTGGTGATTGGGGTCGAAAACATTTTCTTCTCGGAAGGCTTATTTTTCAGTAAAACGGCCGTTCTAACTTTCGGAGGGGCTTATGCTGTATTAGCCTATATCGCTCAAAAAGCGGTTGAAGATTATGGCTGGTTACAATCCGGTGAAATGTTGGATGGACTGGGTATGGCCGAAACTACGCCGGGTCCGCTGATACAGGTGGTACAGTTCGTAGGCTTCATGGGGGCCTATAGATTAAGCGGCTCTCTCGATCCTCTAACAGCTGGAATTTTAGCTTCCCTGATGGTTACCTGGGTTACCTTTGTACCTTGCTTTCTATTCATTTTTACAGGCGCTCCTTATATAGAATACCTACGGGGCAATAAAAGTTTAACCACTGCACTATCAGGAATTACAGCTGCCGTAGTAGGGGTTGTACTTAATCTGGGTGTCTGGTTTGCAATCCACACCCTTTTCTCTGAGGTTAACGAAAAATATCTGTACGGAGCAAGGTGGTTGATTCCCGAATGGAGCACAGTTAATATTGGATCATTAATTATTGCTCTAATAGCCTCTTTTGTATATTTCATTTTGAAATGGGATATGTTGAAAACTATCCTGATCAGTGTTTTATCAGGTATCATCTATTTCTTCATATTTAAGGAATTAGGTTGATTATGTGCTGTAACCCTATTGTCGATAACAGCATGATAACAAAGGATATGGCACTTACGGTATGTTTAAAAGGTGTAACCGGCAATCACGACAAGGGCGGCGGTTTATGGATAAAACAATTATTATGTAGTACGGGCAAATCCACTCGAGGATAACGTGGTGTGTACAAAGTAGAAGATGGCTAACGCAGAGATTTGCCCCTTGTAGGAAAAGGAAAAACCTATGGCTTAGATGTTGCCGCTCTAGGTGATAACTGGAAGAGCCTGGAATTAATATTAAAAGTGATGATTTACCATTTATTTGAACAATAAGGAGTATTTAAAGTTAAAGATACCACCCTCACTAAAGCTGGTAAGGTGGGTTTATGGACCAAAGAAGATGCTGTAACTTACTTTGATGATTTCAGTATAAAAACATTAGATTGATTAGAAGAATTTAAATAATAAAACAAACATATTATGAAAAGTAAATACGTATTGATTTCAACAGTTTTTTTATTGCTTTCGTGCAATGGCCATGACGGTAAAAAAGAGAATGCTGACAGTTCTCGCCCATCTTCTGAAAAACAAAAGGAGATAGAACAACAGGAAGATATGGAACGGCATCCCCTGAATATTACAGCTATCCGGGAGGTTATTGGCATTAAGGGCACGGAAAACAATGGGGAATATAAAGTAGTAGTTCCCCAAAATGATCTAGAGATAATGGTTGATGGTTTTAAAATCATCCCCCCGATGGGACTAGGCAGCTGGGCAGCATTTTCTGCGATTAAAGAGGGAGCAATGGTCATGGGCGATATAGTGGTGACTGAAGATGATTTGTGGCCGGTACAACAGGAAGTAATAAGACAGGGATTGACTATTACCGCCATCCATAATCATTTTGTGAGGAATAATCCCAATGTCATGTACATGCATATTGGAGGTATGGGTGAAGAAGGAGTACTTGCAGAAAAAGTAAAAGCTTTATTCGATAAGGTTGTGGAAGTGCGTGGTGGGAATCCTGCAGCTTCCGAACCTAGTGAAGTCGAGAATACGCTGGATACTGATAGAATAGATAATATTATAGGACATTCAGGTAATCTTAACAATGGAGTTTATAAGATTACAATAGGGAGGCCAGATGTTGATCTTAGGGAGCACGGAGCTCCTGTTAGTACTTTTATGGGATTTAATACCTGGGCCAGCTGGCAGGGGACTCCAGAAAAAGCTGCTGTTGCAGGAGATTTCACCATGCTTGCCGATGAAATTGCCCCTGTTATAAAAGCCCTTGTAGAAAACGGTATTGAAGTAGTGGCAGTACATAATCACATGGTGTATGAAGAACCAAGAATATTCTTTTTACATTATTGGGGTGTGGGCCCAGCCGAGAAACTCGCCCACGGTCTGAAAACGGCTCTTAACCAGACCGGGGTGGTGAGCAAAAATGAATAATTAAATTCATTTTTAATTTAGCGAGGTATTTTAAATGAATGAGAGAGGAGACACGGGATTAATTTCCGTTACCTCTTTCCACGTAAAAATACCTACGGTTCTCGTATACTGTAATTTTTCTATTTATTCTGAATTTCCTCTAACCATTGCCAAGAGGTGGATGTCCTGTCTGGAACTTGCCGAAATAAAACTTTATGTGAGCTTTTTAATAATCCCTTGAATAAAATAGACCTATGAGTAACCCAGGCGAAATTTTCGTTATCTTTAAAAGAAAAGGATAATTATATGTCTATATACGATTACCCTTTAAAATGTTGAAATTTTCTTTAACGAAAAGGATGTTGAACTCCTATTAAATTAAAAGGTCTTAAAACCTGATTTTCCATCTGATGCCGTTCCGGAGATAACTAACAAGGGCTTTTATCAAATAAGTATCAGCCCGAAGCTTTGAATAGCGTATAATTCGTTCCTATCAGTTCGGTCACAGTTTATTATTATGGGGAAGTATTCCCCGATAGAAAGTTAACAATTACAGAAACTCACTAACATATATATAATTCCTAAATAAGTGTGTTCGTAAAACTAAGGGGGAATAGCAAGAGGGTAACACGCGAAGCGATGTTACAGATCATTAATACATTGAAATTCAATAAATTACGAATTTAAATCCTATCATTTTTCACGTATTTTGCGACAAATGCACTCGCAACCCCCGTAAATAGGTGGTTTTTTGCGACAAATTTCACGGAAAACTGAAATTCAAACCCACTTACCACTTTTACCTCCACTTCGCAAAAGCTCCATTTCAGCAAAAGAGGTTTATTACAATTTGTCTTAGACACGAGCCAAAAAGCTTAAAATATTAAAAGAATACGATCGAAAAAGCTTTTTGACTCAAGTCCGCTAGGCGGTAACTAAAATTCACCGATCAGGTTTTCAGAATTATTTAAAAATCCTTCCTACATCACCTTACCTTTCGATGCAAAAATCAAGCTTAAAAATTAACCGGAGCGCATAAACCGCTTTGCTATTTATAGCTCCTCTATAATTTTAAAACTGAATGAAGTAGCATCAAAAGGTAATGCGATGGCGCTGGAAGAAGTAAATAAAATTGAGAATAAACCATTTCATCCTGATCTCACTATTTTTTCTTTTCGCCGGCAAAAGGAAAATGCTCCAGATGAAAAAAGTAAATTGGTTTTTGTTCTAAACTTTCCGGATTGACCAGATTCGATGCAAAATCTTTGATTTTTTTGGAGTCGGATCTTTTACTTCCTCAATAAATTAGACAGGATTCATAATCTAATTATTTGTATATTTGATTAGGTCAGAATATCAAACTGCACCAATACGTTCTATTTAAATTGTGAGTTAATCGTGAGTTCAAAAAACTAGAACTGCGTGAAACCATACAAATACTGGGGTTTTCAGCGTTTTAAAAGCGTTCTGCCACCCCGACGAACTAAGTATCAAAATTTAGCAAAAACACTGAAAATCAAGTATTTTCGGTGTTTTTTGTTTTACGGCATACCATCTAAAACCAAAGGTTATGGTTCTGTTCAGTGAATGATTCGGTGAATGC
>CETS01142124.1_pt1 | contig 23491 bp, 15 predicted proteins | sample 356391 | NCBI WGS metagenome assembly CETS01 (sample SAMEA2622673, study PRJEB7988) | marine metagenome | isolation source: saline water (ENVO:00002010), including
AAGATCAGAAAATACGTCATTGCCGGGGGAGGCACAGCGGGCTGGATGGCTGCGGCCATGCTGTCCAAAACCATGGGAAAAGAGATCAGCATTACTCTGGTGGAATCCGATGCGCTGGGCACAATTGGCGTTGGTGAGGCGACCATTCCGCCTATCCTCCGCTTCAATCAGCTGCTCGGTATCAATGAAGCCGAGTTCATGCGCGAAACCATGGCGACCTTCAAACTCGGCATTCAGTTCGAGAACTGGAAAACCGGTGACGATGCCTACCTTCACGCCTTCGGAAACCTGGGAAAGAGCCATTGGAGCTGCGGATTTCATAACTTCTGGCTTGCTGGAAAGCAGCGCGGCATGGGGGGTGACTTCGGCGAGTATTGTCTAGAAACGCAGGCCGCCCGCCTGAGCCGGTTCGCACAACTTCCGGATAACGGCCTGCACTACGCTTATCACCTCGATGCCACGCGATATGCGGCCTATCTCCGCAGGCTCGCAGAAGAGAACGGTGTCGTTCGTCAGGAAGGCAAGATCAGCGACGTGGTTCTGGACGCGCAAACTGGCAATATCGCGTCATTGAAGCTGGAGACAGGTGATAATGTTGAAGGCGACTTCTTTCTCGATTGTACAGGCTTCCGCGCGCTCCTGATGGGACGGGCTTTGCATGTCGGATATGATGACTGGGCACATCACCTGCCCTGTGACAGCGCCATTGCGGTTCAGACGAAATCGGTTGGTCCGCCAGTACCCTATACGCGCGCCATTGCGCATGATGCGGGCTGGCAGTGGCGCATCCCGCTACAACACCGAACAGGCAACGGCCTGGTTTATTGTGAGCGCCATCTCGACAAAGACATGGCCGTCGAACGTCTCTTATCCAACATAGAAGGTGAGACGCTGACGGATCCGCTCTTCATTCGTTTCCAGACCGGTTCGCGCCGAAAGCAATGGCATAAGAACTGTGTGGCGCTTGGCCTCGCCAGCGGCTTTATGGAGCCACTTGAGTCGACGTCCATTCACCTCATTCAGAAGTCGGTGATGCGGCTCATTCGGCTTCTGCCATCCTCACATCTGATTGACGCCGATATCCGCGAGTTCAACGATCAGACCCTTGAGGACATGCTCGCCATACGTGATTTCCTCATCCTGCATTACAAGCTGACGGAGCGCCGAGACAGTGACTTCTGGCGCTATTGTGCCGATATGGAAATACCGGACACCCTGCAGCAGAAAATCGATCTCTTCAGGGAGTCAGGCCGGGTCTTTCGCAAGAATGACGAGCTCTTCGCTGAGAATTCGTGGATACAGGTCATGTTGGGGCAGGGGCTGATACCCAAAACCTATCATCCGCTTGCCGACAAGATGACCGATGAAGAACTGACCTATTTTCTTGATCAGATCAAAGCCGACTTTGCGCGACACGCGGCCCGGTTACCTCGCCACGAAGATTTCGTGCGTCAGTATTGCGGCCAGGCCGAAGCGCGGGAAATGGCGTGAACCAGATCGATTTTCTGGTCCTGATCGCGGTTATTGGCTGCCTTCTGGCTGTTGGGCTGTTCGGTCGGCGCAAGTCTGAGACCACACATGGATATTTCCTCGCCGGCCGTGAGCTGAAATGGTGGCAGATCGGCTTTTCGCTGTTTGCGACCAACTTCTCTGCTGCGGCCATTATTGGCCTGACGGGGGCGGCCTATCTCACCGGAATTGCTATCTACAATTATGAGTGGGTCGGCATCATCGCCATGGTGGTATTTGCGCTGGTGCTGGCCAGTGCGCTGCGGCGAAGCCATGTCTTCACCATCTCCCAATACCTCGAAGAACGCTATGGCCAGATCATCAAGATTGCCTATTCAGCCTTCATCATCTTCCTGATCATTTTCATCGATATGGCAGCGGCGCTTTATGCTGGTGGCATGCTCCTGAAAGAGGTGTTTCCCTTCCTGTCGGTCAACGTCATCATCTTCATCATTATGCTGATGGTGGGCGCCTACTCTGTACTGGGCGGAATGTCGGCCATCGCCCGGACAGATGTCATCCAGACCCTCGTCATCGCGGTGGGGGCGGTGCTCGTTTCCTGGTTCACGTTCGAGGCGGTTGGCGGCTGGAACGCTTTTCTGAATCAGGCGCCTGACGGAGCCCTCACGCTTATCCGTCCTGCAGATGACCGCGCCGTGCCCTGGACGGGGCTTCTCACCGGCGTACCCATTCTCTGCGCGTATTTCTGGCTGACCAATCAGAACATGGTTCAATGGGTGCTGTCCGCCCGTTCTGAAAGCGATGCGCGCCGCGGGTTGATGATGGCGGGTTTTATGAAGATCGCCGTCCTTTTCATCATCGTTCTGCCGGGTGTTGCCGCTGTCAGTCTGTTTCCCGGTCTGTCGCAACCAGACCGCATCTATCCCACTTTGCTGTTTGAGCTTTTGCCGGCGGGCATTCTTGGGCTCGTCCTGGCTGGATTCGTTGCGGCGATCATGGCGAGCGTGGACTCAACGCTGCATGCGGCGTCCACCATCATCACAATGGATTTTATCAATCGTGGCGGCCGGGAGCTGACCTCCCGACAGCTTGTCTGGGCCGGGCGGATGATCACTATGATCATCATCTGCATTAGTGCAGTCTGGGCACCTGCCATTGGTAATTTTGGCACCCTTTTCGAATATGTTCAGGGGCTTTTATCTTATGCTGTCGCGCCGTTTGTCATTGTCTATCTGGGCGGCTGGTTCTGGGACAAAGCGAACGCAACGGGCGCAAAATTAGCACTGATCTTCGGCATTGCCACAGCCGTCAGTCTGGGCCTGTTTCAGCAGTTTGCACTCATTGATCTTCACTATCTTCATGTGCCCTTGCCTGTTGCGACGGTTAGCCTAGTCGGCCTTGTCCTGGGCTCTGTCATGTTCCGGAAGCGGGCGCTATCTGTGCCGGATGACAGACTTCTTGTACGAAACTTTGGCGGTCTCACTTTGGCCGACCTGGGCATGGCCTCAGCCTTGACGCTGCTCGTCATCGCCCAGGTCGTGATCTTCTGGTAGCCGGGACGTGGAGATCCCAGACGGTTAGCCTGGAACCTGTGTAGACAGGGTCAGGCTGAGGTTCTGGCGAGAACCGATCTGCGTGTTCAGCACGTCGAAGGTCAGGTCCAGGCTGGAGACGGGTTCAGCGCCCGTTCGAACCTGAACAGTGAACCGGTCGTTCCGTTCGACACGAACAACATCGCTGGCATTCTGGAAGGTTTCTTCGCTTGTATTGCGCAGTGTGAAATTCAGTGGGCAGTCATTGACGATATCCACCGGCAGTACGGTTGTCCTGGCAGGGTAGGGTTTGGCCTCAAGTGTCAGGCAGGCGCGCACGACTTTTTCGACGTTTTCAGCTTTTCCCATCAGATCGTCATAAGACCAGGCGACGGTATGACCGTCAAACAGAGCCTGTTTCATCGCCTCCGGAGACCGGTTTTCAGCAAGGATCAGGCTCATAGGGCGGTGGCCGCCATGACCGGCATCATGGGTCCAGTCGACCAGTCCGTGAATATCTGATGTGCCGAGCACCGTCAGATTGTGCTCAAAGGCCAGTTCGAGAGCTTCTTCGGAATGTCCGTCCAGCGTGCCGTTCACCACTTCAATTCCGTGGATCAGGCCTTTGTCGATCAGCTCCAGCTGCTCATCGGAGAGCCGGGCGATACCGTCTGGCATATGCGGGATCCAGTTTGGGTGATTGACGAAGACAAACCCGCCTTGTTCGTTCGCAGCTGTCAGCGCATCCTCAACCTTTTCTGTCAGGAGCGGATTCGCATCATCAAGAAAGACGGCGTTGATGTGACCGTAAGGCTGGCCCCGTGTCACCTCAGCGCCATTGATGACAAACAGCCCCTGACCGCCGGATCTGACCAGAGATTCAATTGCCACTTCATAAGACCGGTTCCGGTCTGGATGCGGGATGTCTGCCTGTTTGGGCTGACCTTCCAGATGCTCCGTTACGGCCATTAATTCGAGTCCGTCTCGCTGAGCTTCTTCAACCCGAATGCTTGGCCAGACTTCACCGTCCGAAAACACACTATGTGTGTGGAGGTCGGCGGCAAGGATCACGCCTCCGTCCAGCGTTTGAGGAAACTCGACGGCGCGGTCATCATGCGCGCTTGCGGGGGCGGAGATTGCGACGGTTGTGATCGCAATCAGGGGCAGGCTTTTCAGATACATGGGTCGTCCTCCAGTGGGGGTGAGCACTCGGTTACATGTCGGTGAGTTTGAGCTCGGCATCTGTGCCGACCCTGGACTCCGGATCGGACGGCGTCTCGACGCGTCGATAGGTGGATGTCCAGTCCCGTTCATCTGCCGTGAAACGGATGTAGCCGCGGATTTCTCCGTTCATGTATCGAAGGTGCGGATTGGCATCACGGGCCTGATCGAGGCGCCCATACCAGGAACAGATGGAAGAAATTGAGGTTGCGGCAAAGTTATGCGCGACGAGATCGGATTTCGGATTATCCGGATCGGCATGCACAGTCATCGCGCTGCCGCAATGCCAGTCACCGCTCAGAATGATCGGGTTGGAGACATCCTGAGCCATGGCATCAATCAAGCGCTGGCGCTGGACCGGATATCCGTCCCACTGGTCCATATTGCGGGCGATACCCTCAGGGGTGTCGGTATAATTGTACGGGGCAAACCAGGTTTGCTGAGCCATCACATTGTACTTTGCGTCGCTGGAGCTGAGCTGATGAAGCAGCCAGTCTTCCTGCACCTGACCGGTCATGGTGCGTGCGGGGTTTTGCGCCTCCTCGCAGGCTGAAACGACATTAATGCCATCGCCGCAGGGCTGATCGGATCGGTATTGTCGGGTATCGAGCAGGTTCACCTGCGCCGGACCGAAACGATAGGCGCCATACATCTGGAGCTCACCGCCTAGGCCAGTCAGGCTCGGAGGCAGATCAATGGGCATGTGCTCGTAATAGGCCTGGAGCGCGGCCTGGCGGCGCAGCGCAAACTCGACCCCGGTCTGTTTTTCAGGGTCCTGCGGGGTCATGCCCGCCCAGTTATTGTCGATCTCATGATCGTCCATCGCCACAATCCATGGCGCAGTAGCGTGAGCGGCCTGAAGGTGGGGGTCCGTCTTGTAGAGGGCGTATCTGTTTCGATAATCATTCAGCGTCACAATCTCGGCGCTGTTGTGACGACGCACAATCTCAAACTCAACAGGATGACCCATGACCTCCCGGCGAACCGGGCCCAGAGAGGCAGCTGCCCCACCTTCATAAATATAGTCACCCACATGAATGACGGCGTCCGGGGTCCATTCCGCGAGATCCCGATAAGCGGCGTAGTGACCTGTCTCCCAGGCCTGACAGTTGGCGAGCGCCAGCTTTGCAGATGGCGCATTCCTGTCTGTGGTTCTTGTGCGGCCGACCGGACTTTCATCCTGACCGTAATAGAATTGGTAAAAGTACTCCCGGCCGGGTTCCAGTCCCTCAAGTTTCAGGTGAACAGAGTGCGCTTTGGTATGCGCTGTACGGACTACGCCTGAGCGCACCTCCTGCTTCATAGCGTCGTCACGGCAGACCCTGTAACGCACGTTGCAGATACCATCTGGCATGCCGCCCCCGCGAAGGGGCTCAGGCGCCAGACGTGTCCACAGAATGACACTCGTATCACGCGGGCTTCCTGAGGCGACGCCAAGCGTGAAATGGTATTTGTCTGATTGAGTCTGTGCCATGGCCGGCAGCCACAGTGCGGCGCTCGAGCTGGCAAGGAAAAGGCGTCTGCTGAACATTGATCTCGCTCCAGGGAAAAAAGGGGTCTGGTTGCCGATGCGCTGAGGGGGAGCCACACATCGGCAACCAGAGGTGCCAGTATGAGTAAGGCCAGCGACACGCTTGTGACGCTGGCCTTCATTTCTGCCTTAGAAATTGTACTCGTACTGGATCCAGAAGGACCGTGGTTTACCGTTCCAGCCATACTGGCGGTAATAAGCACTGTCATTTGGTCCGATTTCGCCACGGACCGCAGCGCGATCACGGGCATAGCTCGACCCGCCTGAGGCCCGTTCAAAATAATCTTCGTCGAGCAGGTTCACGCCCCGGATAAGGAAACGGTGCTGCTTGTCGTCGCCGAGGAAGTACTGGATCGAACCATTGAGGACGAAGTAATCCCCAAAGTTCAGGTCCTCCATGACGCGATTGCCGTCAGCATCCACGAGGCGGGCCAGGCTTGTGCCAGCATATGCCCATTCAGGCCCTTGCCAGCGAGGGTTCAGAGAGAAGATCCAGCGATCACTTGGAGTGTAGGTGATCAGGCCTGACAGGGTCCATTCAGGACGCTCGGAAGACTGGCGCAGATCGGCTGAACCGGCGCGACCTGGCACAACAAACCCGAGATCGGTTGATGTCCCGTCAAGGCGGGCCATGACACCCTGAACAGGGTTCGGCTCGAGAGACTCCATGTCGGTGAAGGAGAAGTCTGCCTGGATCTGATCAAAGTCGAACGCGATGTCGATCGTGTAACCCTGAATGTCCTGAGTTGCGAGACGATTGATGGCGACAGATTGCGATTCCTCCAGACGGAGATTGGCTGCCGTTTTACAGAATGCATCTGGCGGCACGATATTCTGGCGGTTCGCTTCAATGGTCTGCGTGTCATTCTCCAGGCCCTGGAAGAGCGGGTTGCCGATATCGTTTGCATATTCGAAACAGACCGCGCCCACAGCGGCAGATGAGAACAGGTTCTCAATCTTGGTGTCGAAATATCCAAGCTCGATATTGTAGGTGCCGCCAAACATCTCGCCATCGATACCGACACCGACGTTATAGGCTTCGACTTCCTGAGGATCGAGACCCGGGTTTACATTGGCATTGGCGCCAAATGCACCGATCTCATCAATTTTCGGCAGGCTGTAGGACGTGCCACCTGAACCGCGAGCATAGAGGCCATAACCAAAGTTCTGGCGCACACCGACCTTCCAGATCGACTGGTCTGCGAAATTGTCATTGAAGTCATGACGCGCCGCGAAAGAACCGCTGAAGCCGTCCAGTATCGGGGCCGAGACACGAAGGTCGCCATAGATGCCGGTACTGGAAAGCGAGATGTCCTTTACGCCGAAGGCTTCATCGGAGTTGTCTTTATAGCTGGTGTTTTGAACGCCTGCCACGACTTCCAGATTGTCGTTAAAGGTGTAGGTCGCGCGGGCATTCAGGCCGTAGTCTACATAACCGGACTCGCGCTGGTCGGTCGTGCCGAAACCCTTGGTCGGACCGCCGTCCCCAAAACCTGCCGTAGACTGGATCACATAACCAATCGGCGCGCCAATCGGAAATGGGTTTTCCAGAGTGCCGTAAGGTTGGCCGAAATATGGGCTGTTTGGATCATTATTGATGTAGAACGCACGGTCTGTGTCAGGATTGGCGTCATCATAGGCGCCGCCGGCTGAGCCATATGGGTTTGTCACACACCCTGCTGGAAGTCCGTCAATTCCAGCTGCAAAGCTTTCAAACTGGGCGGCAGTTGAAAACCCAGTAATACCCTGTGCTGCAGCAATCGCGCGGATGTCGTCTGGGAGATCGGCGAGCCGCGGAATCTGACAGATGCGTGCATCGATCTCGTTATTCTTGAGCTGTGGATCCTGATAGTGCGCTTCGAGATCGATCTTCAGCTTGTCGGAAAATCTGTGCTCGAAAGATGCATTGTAGATTGGAAACTCCGTAAAGTTCGGCTGGAAAACCGTGCTCTGCGGGAAGGAGTCCCGAAAGTCGATCGTTGTATAAGCCGCACCCAGACGCAGCGCTGTATCAGGCGTCATCTGCCAGAGATATTTCGCGCCGAGGCTGTTGAAAGAGTAGGGGAATTCATGACGGCCGCCTAATGCGAGAACGTTGTCGCCAAACGCGCTCTCGTCAAAAATTTCGTGCGCGTCTGTCTCGTAAGACCGGCCGTAAACAAGAAGCGAATGCTTACCCTGATCGTCCAGCGGGAAGGATACGTTGCCGTAAATCTCACGCGTTTTGAAAGAGCCGGTATAGACACCGAACTGACCTTTGAACGTGCCGTCAGGCTCTTTGGTGTTCACACTGACAACGCCAAGGCCGCCGTTTGAGCCAAAATACAGGCTGTTGCCACCGCGATAGACTTCCACACTGCTGATCATGCGCGGGTCAATCGCTGTCGCTGGCCAAAGGTCTTCGAGAGGCGATGAACGGTCGAAGTACGGCACGCCGTCGACAAGAAGAAGCGTGTCACGATCGGTGCCGCCATCAATGCGGATGGTGAATTCGCCTTCATCCGGCGAGTAACCAATGTTTGCACCGCGGATCAGGCCTGACGCCAATTCTCCGAAGTTGGTAAAGCCACCGGTTTCGATTTCGTCGTCACTGATCAACTGAACCTGGGTGCCGTATTCGGCAAAATCGATCGCCAGGTCTGAAATCGAGCTATCTACGCGCTGTCCTTCGACGCGGATTGTTTCCAGCTTTCTCTCGTCAGCTGTGCGCTCAGTGTCGTCAGACTGAGCAAGGGCCGGAAGGGCGACTGACGCCATCAACATTCCGATCCCCCAGGATAATGTTCTTCTGCACCCGTTGGTCATTAGCGTATCTCCAATTGTCCCGATTTGCCCGCCGAACGGGCTGCCCAAAAACCACACGACCGGTGTGGCCCTCGAAGGCGGTGCTAATGGCGGATTGCAACAGTATGGTGAAGATTACACAACAAGTTAATGAACTTAATGCAGCCATATTGATTTTTAAAATGAGAAATGCTCAGTCCCGGCAAACGTCAGGCCTGGAGTGGAAAATGGGTAAAGATTCGCGGCATTGTTCTGCCGCTCTCCTGCAAGAACTTGAAACCGTTTCGGGTTTTCTGATTGATTGGGATGGCTGCTGCGCGCTTGACAATCGTTTGCTTGGGGGTGCGGCCCGCTTTCTGAAACAGAATCGTCGCCGCAGTGTCATTGTGTCGAACAACTCGACAGAGACGCCCTCAGAATTCCGCGATATTCTTCTTCAAAACGGAGTGGATATGCCGGAAGAGCAGATTGTGCTGGCTGGAAAGCTGGCGATCGACCGTGCTCTGGAGCTGGCACCGGGCGGGGTCTCGATTCTGGGATCTCATGCCATGCGGGTCCATGCCGAGACATCCGGTCTTCAGCTTGTCGACGAGGGCGCTGATATCGTAGTTCTGTTGCGCGATACCAGTTTTTCATACGAACGACTTGAGCGTGCCTGCAACGACATTGCCAAAGGTGCGCGACTGATCGTAGCCAATCCCGATATGACGCATCCTGGCGAAAATGGACGTATCAAGCCGGAAACCGGGGCGCTTCTGGCAGCATTGCTGGCATGTGTCGGAGGGGATGATGCCGCTTTTGAGATGATTGGGAAACCGAGTGCAGACATTTTTCAGCGCGGTCTTGATATTCTCTCTGAGTGTGCCTCGCAGGCAATCATGATTGGCGACAATCCGGTAACAGATATTGCAGGGGCTGAAGCGATCGGTATGCGCGGTCTGCTCGTGAAGGGAGATCCTGACCGGTTTCTCGATCGGCTGTGCGATCAGCTAGAAGCGCTTGATTGACAGCACATCAAAGGTTTTGCGGAGCGTGTCAGCAGATCGATCATAATCTCGCATGGCCAGCGCGGCGATGAGTGCGTCGATGACGCAGAGCTGCGCGATCCGGCTGGTCATGGCCTCGGTGCGGAACTTTGTCTCACGAGACATGGTGAAGAGTTTGAGGTCAGCAAAAGCCTGTATGGGTGAGCTGGCAAAATTGGTCACCACAATCACCTTCGCACCGGCTTCTTTGGCAAGTCGGGTTGCCGCAAGCGTTTCGTGTGTCGCGCCTGAGTGAGAGATGGTCAGAACTACGACGTCCGGACCTGTCCGAGAGGCACTGATCGCCTGAATATGGCTGTCGACAACCACTTTTGCGTCAAGGCCGATACGCAGCATGCGGTATTGGGCATCTTCGGCAATCGGCGCAGAGGAGCCGATTCCATAAATCTCAATACGCTTTGCGTCGCGGATCATGTCTACGGCAGCGGAGATGGCATTCGGGTCGAGCACGGACAGCGTATCACGCAGGGCCTGCTCTCCGGCATGAAACATCTTCCGGCAGATTGTGCGTGTGTCGTCATCGGGTTGCAGATCTTCATGAATGAACTGCACCGGCTGAACAACTTCCTGAGCCAGGCTCAGTTTGAGCTGTTGAAAGCCTTTCAGTCCCAACTGGCGGCAGAAATTAATAATGCTTCCTTCGCTGACATTGGTGGCTTCAGCGAGCTGTGTGATTGAAAGTCCCGCTACCTCCATCGGGTTTTCGATTACATAGTCGGCCAGGGCGCGCGTCCGGGGGCCGAGGGACTCGTATCGGACGCGGATCCGATTGACGACATTTGATACAACAGCGGACTGCATGTCTGTGCCTCCCAGAAATCTTTCATGGCTTTGGCGTTTATGAGTGATTTGCCAAAGTCCTGCCAGTACAAACTGAGAAAAGCTTATTCCTCTCACTGGGAATGAGGAAAGCTCAGTCAATTGTCGTAAAACTGATGCAGCGGCGTAATCTCGTTGTCACAGTCTCCGGCTAACAAATGTCTTTCAAGCTCACGTCTGGGACCGTGGCGATCAAAGCGCCGCCGCTCACCTCCGGCAAGGACTATTCAAACAGGAGACATGAATGCTCAAGCCGCTGTTCGTCTGTCTTGTTTGTCTCCTCGCGCTTCCCGTGGCGAAAGCGCAGGATGGGACCTCAGAACGCCCGCTTCGTGTTCTTCTTATTCCGGCCGATGGTGGCACGAGTGACGGAACTCTCGCAGATTTCAAACCTCTGTTTGAGGGTCTGACGCGGATGACTGGTCTCCACTTTGATGTGAAGGCCGGGCAAAGTTATGCCGCCGTGGTCGAAGGTATGTGCTCGGGTGTGGCAGAAGTGGCCTGGTTTGGGCCGGTAGCCTTTAAAGAGGCATATGAACGCGATTGTGCAGAATTGCTGGCGGTCGAGGTCACCGATGGCAGCGCAACATATTACTCCGCTATTTTTACCGCGGCAGATGCCAATATTGAAACGGTTTCGGACATGCACGGAAAGTCGCTGGCTCTGGGATCGGTGCATTCTGCCAGCAGTTTTGCTTATCCACTTGCACTGCTGAAGGAAGGGGGCGTCGAACCGCTGAACGATCTTTCAAAAATCCTCATCACGGGCAGTCATTCAAACAGTCTCATGGCGCTGGAAAACGGCTTGGTTGATGCGGCCGGTGCTTCCTTTGTTTCATTTGAGCGTGCGGTAAATACGGGATCGATCACACCCGGGCGGGTGCGAATTCTTGAGAAGTCTCAGCCCATTCCCAATCCGCCGCTGGCGGTTTCGCCGACCGTCAGTGAAACGGTTCGCCGCCAGCTGAAACAGGCCTTGTCCAGCATTCATGAGGCTGAAGGGGTGGATCCGAAAATGATCCGCGGATATGGCGGCAAAATTGTCGACCGCTATGACACAACTCTGACAGCCGACACAGTGCTTCAGGCCTTGTCCAGCATCGGCATGATTGATGCGGCTTATAAGAGCGCAGTGCTCAAGCGCGACAGCGAGACACGATGACGGTCTCCGGTCATCATGCCTTCAGTGAAGAGACTTCGTCTGGTAGTGCGCAAGCCGAAACAGGATTGTGTTTCAGGGATTTGAGAGCGGGTTACGGCGATGCGGCTGACATTCTTTCCGGTTTGACGCTGCAGCTCGATCCGGGGGCATTTACGGTGCTGCTCGGCGCGTCAGGTTCGGGTAAGACGACACTGATCAAGTCGGCAGTGGGTCTGGTCCAGCCGCGATCTGGCTGTATTGAGCTCGGCGGTAAATCGCTTCTGGGCCGGAAGTCTGGCGCGACGCGGCGACGTATTTCCATGATCCATCAGGATTTCGGGCTCGCACCACGCTTGTCGGTTATCCAGAATGTCATGGCGGGTGTCTCCGCGGAGACAAGCTTTCTGCGCGTTCTTTTTCAGGCATATCCCAAGTCTGTTCAGGCCCGCGCCGTTGAAATGTTGTTGTCAGTCGGACTGCAGCCGGAGCAATTCGATCGACGTGCGCGAGAGCTTTCGGGCGGTCAGATGCAGCGGGTCGGGATCGCCCGCGCGCTGATGCGAGACCCCTCTTTCCTGTTGGCCGACGAACCGATTGCCAGCCTCGATCCCATGACGTCCGAAAAGGTGATGAGTCTCCTGCAGGAGATCGGTCGGACGCGCAGGATTGGGATTTTATGCTCTCTTCACCAGATCGATATGGCGCGCCGGTTTGCCGATCGCATTGTGGGGATGAAGTCCGGCAAGATCGTCTTTGACGGATCGCCTGATGAGCTGACGCCAGACGCGCTGGATGAGATTTTTGGACGGCGCCCGGGCCCTGTCCCAGCAAAAGCGCTTGTGCCGGTGGGGGCGTCATGAGCCTGTCTTCCAGTTCACCAGACCATCCAGATGTCTGGAAACCGAAACCGCTATTTGGCTTGCGTACCATCCTCATCTCACTTCTTGTCGTGTTCGGCCTTAGCGTGTCGGCAGACCGGATGGAACTCGACACGTTTTTCGCCGAAACCCTTGGTTTTGCCAGACAGGTTTTCGGCCTGAAGGACACATCTCAAATCGGCCAGTCGGTGGAGCGGATTGCTAGCGAGATGTTTCCTGTCACGCTGGCAGAACGCACGCCGGTGGGCGAAATCTCTGGGTTTGATGAGGCGCGGTTGCCGGCCTTCTCGCATATTGAGACCAGTATGCGAGAGATTTCGCGGATCAATCCAGAAACGCTGCAACTTGAAACCCAGCTCGTGGAAGAACGCGTTCTGGTGGAGCGGTTTGGATATCTCTTCTTCCTCCTTGGGAAGATGATGGAAACAGTGGAGATCGGCATCTGGGCCACCCTGTTTGCGATATTGACCAGCCTGCCAATCGCAGTGCTCGGTAGCCGAAACTTCACGCCGCATCGCAGTATTTATCTTGTGATCCGAAGCGGTGTCAGCTTTCTCAGAGCCGTGCCAGAGCTGATCAGTGCGCTGTTTCTGGTGCTCTGTTTTGGTTTTGGCCCCGTCGCGGGTATTCTGGCGCTCGGCCTTCACGGCATTGGTTTCCTAGGCAAGTTCTTCGCTGAAGAGATTGAGGGCAGCGACCCCAAGCCTCAGGAATCGCTGCGTGCGCTTGGCGCCAGTCCGCTGCATGTCCTCCGTCTCGGCGTCTTTCCGCAAATCCTTCCAGCCCTGATCGGCCTGAGCATCTACATCCTTGATCGCAATATCCGGATGGCCACGGTTGTTGGTCTTGTTGGCGCAGGGGGCATTGGTCAGGAATTGCGCGGCCGGTATGATCTGTTCGAATATGATCGCGTCGGAACTGCGCTCATCCTGATTTTTGCCGTTGTCCTTCTGCTCGATCTGGCCTCAGCCCATATCAGGAAGAAGGTCACCTGATAGCCGGAGAGGGTGACCCTCATCCATGCTCGCTATTCTGCCGCTTGTTGAACATTCCGTGTCTCTCCACCGGAAACGCGCAACGCTTTGCGGACCGGCTCAATGGTCAGGGCGAGCATGGCGCTGAGACACAACAATCCGAGATTCAAAACGAGCGCTGCACTGTCAGTTGGCATCAGGCCGAACCTCACAAAGTGTAACAGCACAACGCCCACGACCAGGCCTGCAGTGAGGGCGCGCAAGGCCCGTGAGAGCATTAGGCGGCTGACGAAAAAGCCCGCTGACAACGCTGCCAGACACGCCAGGAGGTAGAGCGGAAGGGCCGCTGCTGAGAGGCCAGCGAGAGCGGCAATTGCAACGGTTGCGAGCGCAAACGGCTGGCCCCAGACCGTCGCGGTCCAGGCTTTCTCCCAACCGGGAACAGGCTTTCCCTTGTCCTGACGCCGGGCGATCCAGATCGCCACGCCGCTGGAGGTGATAAAGGTGAGGGCAAAGCCCAATATAACGTAAGCCGCTTTGATCAGGCCTGCGACCCAGCCCTCGCTAAACCAGCCAAAATGCAACGCGCCGCTGGCGCCGATGACCTGATTGCCAAGCGAGCCGTCTGAGAAACCGCGCGAGCCGAGATAAGTCCCATTGGTATCAAATATATGCCGGTCAGTGATTGTCAGATCGCGCGCTTTCGCCAGATCGAGCTGCACGGTCTGGCCGAGCGTTCCGAACTGACGGATGCCGAGGCGGGCAAGTTTCGCCTCCGGATGCTCTGCCAGAAGTCCGTCTATCATGATGCCGATATCTGGCACCTCTGCCGGGGTCTCATCGTGCGCGACACTCGGTCCTCCAATCACCTCACCGGCCTTGTTCATGTCGCCATCGAACGCGGCGAGAGCGAGTATGCCCAGAACGAGAGTTGCGAGGCCCAGGACGGCACCTGTCAGCGATACGATAATGTGAAAAGGCAGGCCCCAGACACTGAGCCGGTTGTGCAAGTCAGCTTCTTCAAGGCGTTTCGATCCACCGCGGCGAAACTTGAAGGCGTCCTTGAAAATACGCGGATGGGAAAACACGCCCGACCAGACCGATGACAGCAAAGCCACACCAATTAAACCAACAACAAACAGGCCGATCGTCTGAGGCAGGTGCAGATAGAAATGCAAATGCTCCAGAAAGTGGCCAAACCCATCATGGCGTGGGCCTACAATCTCGCCGGCCTCATTCAGCATGAAGGTTTCATCGAGACCGGTCTGAAAGTCCGCGAACCGAACCGAAAAATTGGGATGCCCGTCGGCCGCAGTTGTGACGCTCACATAGTCATGCGTCCCAGCCTCGAGGGCTTTCTGCATGCCGTTTTCGGCTGCTGTGACAAGAGCGCTGGTCTCAACTTCGCGCACAATTGGCGCATCAGGATTTTCCCACCGGTCAATTTCGTGCGCCAGTACAAGTACGCTGCCGGACAGGCAGACGATGTAGATGAGTGCGGCAAACAACAAGCCGAGCGCGGAATGGCCCGCCAGCATGGAGCTGACAAAACGAGATGATATTTTTGGCCAGATTGGGCGTGCCATCAGACGGCTCCGTCAGATCAGAAAAGCAAGGATAAACGAGACGAGCGAAACGATAACCAGAAGGGCGAAGGCGCGCAGGATCTTATCATCCGACAAAGTCCAGGCCATGCCGCCCGCCCATAATAACGGCACGGTCAGACCGCCCAGCGCCACTGCGTCAACATCCTGAAAGGGCAGCTGTTTGGCAAGCGCGACCCCGACCAGTATCGCTGCGGCACCAGACAGCGGGCCTGCGAGGATGACGCGAAGCGCACCGCGCCACCAGCGGCTGGCCCGGTCCGAAGGATCAATGACGCCCTCTCTTTCTCGTGCTGTTTTGCGGGGACGTAGTTCGCGATTTCCCATTACTGCCGCCAGGCCGGCGAGCGAGATGAGGATGATGGCCAGGGGGATACCCGTCTCACCGCCAATCGCCAGTGAAAACGCAAAAAGGGCGAGCGCGAGAAGCGCCCACCCCGTTATGATCAGATAAGGACGCCATGCCGACTGCCCCCTCCAGGCCAGCCTCAGACTGGCCATTCCGGCAATCACGGCACTTAGTCCTGCGAGTGTTCCCACCATAGCTCGCTCTCCTAGAAGTCCGCGTCGAGCCGCAGGCTGACCACGCGTGGGTCTCCGAGACGGGCAAATCCACCTGTCGAATCCCGGTTGAGGAAGGTGTAGTATTCCTCGTCGAGGAGATTGCGTGCATTCAGTGACAGGCGCCAATGCTCATTGAAAGCGTAACCAATGCGCGCGTTCACGAGCGTGCGTGCCTTAACTTCGTTCTCCGCGAGATTTTCCTGATCAGAATAGCTGGCCGCCTGGTAGCTCAGGTCGAGCCCACCAAAAATGCCGTTCGGAGCTTCATAGGCAAAGCCCAGATTTCCGGTCCATTCTGGCGCAAAGGGAAAGCTGTTCCCCGCCAGATTGTTGGTTGGATCGTTCGGATCCGGGAAGTCCTCAAACTCGGTGTGGGCATAGCCGACACCGCCATAGACCTGAAGTGTATCGGAAACCGCGTAGGACAAATCGGTCTCCAGACCGTAAATGGTCGACTCGCCCGCATTGACTGTTGTGTAGAAATTTGGCGCGCTCGGCACCGGGACAGACACCTGCTGGTCGGTCCAGTCTGCATAGTAGATGTTGGAATTCCAGATCATCCGGCCATTCATCAGGCTCTGGCGAGATGAAAGCTCGTAATTCCAGAGGTATTCTGGATCATACAGGGTGATCGAGCCGTCAAGCGATGAGATCTCAGATCCGCCTGCGCGATAGGCTTTTTGAACAACGAAGGCGTATGTCGAATTGTCAGATGGTTTCCAGCGCACACCCGCTTTTGGCAGAAAGGCGTCGTACTCGGTCTCGCTGTTCTGGCTTTTTACACCAGTCAGCGGACGCAGAAGTGGCTCCAGAGCAGCCGGAATATCACCAAGGATTTGCGTGTCTGAAACTGCTTCATTTGTCTGGGTCTCATTGTCGTATCGAGCGCCAAATAGCAGATCGAATTCGTCGCTGAGTGCATATTCACCATCAAAAAATATGGCGTAGTTTTCGGCCGAATAATCAATGAACGAGTCTCGTGAAACCAGATTATCAATCGGCAGAGTTGGGTAGGCGAAAGTAATGGGAATCGTAAAACTGTCGGTATAGTCCGTCGATGCATCAGTGTAATAAGCGCCAAGTACACCGCTCAGACGCTCGCCGAAGTATTTTAGGCGTACTTCCTGAGAGACAGAACGGTCTTCTCCTACCCGGTCGAGAGAAGAGATCGGGGCAGGGGTAACATCATAGTCCTCAAGCCGGGTATAGTCGGTGTTCTGGAATGCGGTAATGGACTGCAATTCCCAGTTCGGGCTGATCTCCCATGTCGCATTGATGGATTGCAGCCAGGTTTCCGTCCCCTCAGAGCCAGGCACATCGTACTGGGCTTCACGTACGAAATTATCGCTTGGTACAACTCCATCTTCGCCCGCAAAATTGTCGGCGTAAGATGTGGTTGAGATGATGGAGATGTCAGAGGTCGGTTCCCAGAGAAACTTCACCCGACCGCTGGTCAGTTCGCTTGCATCGGCAGGCTGCCCGAGAAAAGTGTTTTCAATGAAGCCGTCGCTTTCCCGGCGTTGAAGTGAACCGCGCCAGGCCAGGACGTCATCAATGAGAGCGCCGCCACCAGCGATCGCGAGCTGATACGTGTCATACTCGCCAATTTCGGCGCGTAGTTTCAGATCGTTCTCATAGGTCGGGTCCTGTGTGCGGACGTAGATCGCACCTGCCAGCGCATTGCGTCCGAAGCTTGTCGACTGCGGTCCGCGAAACACCTCGACCTGACCGAGATCCCAGGCATCGAGCGGCCCGAAAAAGGTCGTGTAATTTCCAAGCGAAGCATCGTCGACATACACAGTCAGCGTCTGGCCCCGGCCAGACCCTCCAATGCCGCGCTGATCAATACCGCGAATGGAGAAGCCCAGATCTCCGAAAGAAGAGGTGACGTTCGGAATGCGTTCAACGAGGTCATAAAGATCGCTGACAGGCTCGCGCGCAATCTCTGCGCCGGTAACGACTTCCACACTGGCTGCAACATCCTGAAGCGCCGTATCGATTTTCTGACCTTTGACGATGATCACGTCCTGGCGGCTCTCGGCGTCTTCGGCTGGCGTCGTATCCTGCGCGTTGGCGCTCAGGGCAAACACACTTACCGACGCGGCCAATACAAGTTTCTTCATGATCCCCTCAGAATATGCAAATGAGAATAGTTATCAATCGCATTAAAGAAGCGGAATGGCTGTGTAAAGGAGATTTCTGAGAGGGGATGACGAGTTTTGAACGAGCTCGTGGACTGAGAGGAGCAATCGCACTTTATCGTTCGGTCAAGGCTTCCTGTCGGGCCTTGTTGATAGGTTTCAAGAGATAAGAGAGAATGGATTTGCGTCCGGTCAATATCTCCGCCTGGGCAATCATGCCCGGAATGATCGGATAATCCTCCCCACTTCTTTGAAGCTGAGATCGATCTGTTTCAATCTGCACAATGTAGAAGGCCTCTCCGCTTTCCTTATCGACCAGGCTGTCTGCTGAGATATTTGCGACGTGCCCTTCAAGGCCACCAAATATCGAAAAGTCATAGGCCGTAATCTTGACCAGTGCCTTCTGACCGGCCCGCACAAATGCGACATCTCGCGGTGATATGCGCGCTTCCACGAGAAGCGTATCGGCTGTAGGTACGACGCCGGCGATTACAGATCCCGGTTCGACATAGGCGCCAATCGTGTTCACATCGAGCGTGTTCACCACCCCATCCACCGGGGAACGTATGTCCGTGCGGCGAACCCGGTCTTCGGCGCCTTCAATGGTATTTTCGACGATAGAAAGTTCAGCTAATACCTGAGCCTTCTCTGCGAGGGCTTCCTGGCGTAACTCAATCATGGCGTTGTTGGCCATGAGCTGAGCTTCGCTGATCGCGCCATTAATGCGTGGTATGCTTTCCTGATAAACCGCCAGCTCGCCTTTCAGATCTGTCAGTTCGCGCTCAGTCGCCAGAACATCGCTTTCTGCAATCAACTGTTTTTCTTTCAGAGGTGCATAGAGCTCCAGCTGGCGCTCAACACCAGCGATATTGTCCTTTAGACGCGTAATATTCGCCTGTATTTCAGACAGTTCGCTCCGCTTCTGGGCGACTCGTGTACGCAGAACCTGAACCTCATTCAGATAGGCCTCACGGTCTGCATTGTATAACTGGGCCTCATTTGCACACACGCCTGGATCAATAGCTGCCACCGCATCTGGACACGCAAAACCCTTGTTGAGATCGCCGTCCTCAATCAGCGAAAGCCTGGATAGTTTCACCTCCAGTGCGCGCGCTTTTGCGGCTGCCTCTCCCAGCGAGGATTGGGTGGTGACGTTCTCGAGCTGAACCAGCAAACTGCCTTTTTTGACCGCCTGACCAAGACGCACGGGAATGTCCTGAACGATGCCAGGCTCGGAAGTTTGCACAATCTGTGTCTTGGAAACCGGGATGACCTTACCCGTGCCGCGGGCGATTTCATCTACTTCAGCCCAGGCGGCCCAGGCCAGAAAGCCAAGAACCGTCAGTCCGGCGACAACCACGATATAGCGTGCAAAAATGGGTGGGGGTTCGGCCTCTCTCATGATTTGCCGCCCTGTCTCATGGCCGCGATCACGTCGTTTTTCGGGCCATCAGCCACCACGCGTCCTTTATCCATGACGACCAGTCGATCCACCAATTCCAGCATGGAATGGCGGTGCGTTGCCATGACCAGCGTGGTCTCGGGTGGAAATGCGCCCCTCAGGCATTTGATCAGTTGCTGCTCGCTGGCCAGGTCCATTGCGCCGGAGGGCTCATCAAGAAAAACGATTTTCGGTTGGGACAGGAGGAGGCGAGTAATGGTCAGCGCCTGTTTCTGACCCGTGGAGAGGTTATTACCGCGTTCGCCAACCGGCATGTCAAAGCCGCGTGGATGTGCGCCAATAATCTGGTCGACGCCAGTGCGTTCACACACTTCGAGCAATTCCTCATCGGTGACGTCAGAGCGCCCGAGAACGAGGTTCTCTTTTACCGTGCCGGAGAACAGATCGGAGGATTGTCCGGCGATGGATACCGCTGAGCGGATTTCGGCGACATGGTACTGACGGCTATCGACGCCATCAATCTTAAGTCGTCCTTCGGCCGGCATATAGAGCCCACCCAGAAGTCGGCCGATTGTCGTTTTCCCCGAACCAATGCGCCCGATAATGCCAACGCGCTCGCCGGGAGCGACAGACAGGTTGAATCCCTCAACGACAGCATGATCTGAGCCCGGATATGCGAAAGAGACATTCTCAAAGGCAAAGCTGCCTCTGGTCACCTGCCGGTTGACGAAACCCGTTGTGGAAGGCCGGTCTTCCTCAAGCTCCATAATGCTGTCCAGCGTGCGCAGTGATAACAGCGCCTGACGCAAACGTGAGAGTGTCATGGCGATCTGGCCCATGGGGGCGCCGGCAATTCCGGCCAGCATGACCACAGCAATGATTGCGCCCATCGGCATTTCGCCTTCAGCAAACGCATAAGCGCCACCAAAAATGACCAGAATGCGCGTTGCCTGTTGCACGAAATTCGTGGCGAGGGACGCATTTGAAGAGATTTGCTTGATTTTCTCGGATGTCAGGCTGGCGTTCAATGAGAGTTCCCGCCAGCGTCTGAGCATGATTGGTTCGGCCCGCATGCTTTTCAGCGTCTCAATGGTCGAGATGGATTCTACCAGCAGAGCCTGTCGGCGCGCGCTTTCATTGGCAGCGGTGGCGACACGTTTTCCGATGCGCGCCTGAGCGATGTAACCGATCAGCAAACAGATCACCAAAGCCGCCGCCGGAAAGATCACCAGCCAGCCGCCGATCAGATAAATCACAGCCAGAAAGATGAAGACGAATAGGCTGTCGATGAGCACTGCAATTGTGTTCGATGTGAAAAACTCCCGCACGTACTCATACTGCATGACGCGGCTTGCATATTCTCCGGTGGAGAGCGGCCGGTGGCTGAGCGAGGTGTGCAGCACCTTGTCGAATAAGACGTGAGAGAGCCGCAGGTCGGCCTGGCGTCCTGCATGGTCAATTAGTTCGGCGCGCGCTGTCTTCAGAAGGAAATCGAAGATCATCGCCAGCGCAATGCCTGCCGTGAGGACCCAGAGCGTGGAGAAGGCGTGGTTGGGTAGCACACGGTCGTATACATTCATGACGAAAAGCGGTGAGGCGAGCGCGATGATGTTGATGAACAGTGCGGCGACGCCAACGCGGATATAATTTCGCCAGAACGGTAGGAGACATGAGACCAGCCAATGTCGGCGCTCAATGCGAGGTGCTTCTCCGACGCTCATCGCTTCGTCGTGATTGGCATAGTGTTTTCTGAAGGCAAAGCCGTGAGACAGTCCCTGATCCGCAATCTCTGTGAGTTGAACGGGTTTGGTATCACCGCCTGCCCCATTGGGCGCACAGATCAGCTCACCTGCATCATTCCGATCGAGAAAGGCTTGGGAGCTGCCGTCAGAGAAAACCAGAATAACAGGTGTTTCAAACTGGCCCGATCTGCAGGCCTTCAGAGACAGCGTCTCTACATCCAGGCCGATACGAGACGCGAGCCGTTCTACGTCATCCGGTGAGTCGCCCGTGAGCGACTCTTCCGGAAAGCCGGAAAACAGCACCGTGTCGGAGGAAGGACGTTCAAACCAGTTCGCGACAGATTGAAATGCAGCTTTGAAGCTTTTCGTATCGGGTGGTGCGGCTGGGGCCGCGACCACGGCGGAAACTCCCTCCATTTGCGCGTCGTCCTATTCTCCGAAAGGCCCGAAGCCGATCGGGGTTTGACGCGACTCATCGCGCTCATAAGCAAGGGTATCAGGAGCCTGTTTCACGTCGAAAGCATCGCGGGCATAGGCTTCGGATTGCGCGATATACTGACCTTCCATGATATTCACCAGCTCGCCCATGGCAGCGAGAATCTTATATTCCGCAAACATGGCCGAAAATTCGGACGTCTTTGCCAGAATAGAGGTGTTCAGGCGGGAGTTTTGCGCATCCAGAACGTCCAGTAGCGAGCGTCGGCCCACCGTGAACTGATCACGGTATGAAGACACCAGACGGTCATTCGCGTCAGACTGGCGTGAGAGAGTCCGGGCCAATTCGGATTGATTTGTGCGCTCGCTCCAGGCCATGCGCAGGGTTTGCTCAACTTCGCGCGCGGCGAGTTCGAGGCCATAGCGGCTCTCACTGGCGCGACGAATTCTCTCCTGTTCATTTGCGGCGCGCATGCCCCCCGCATAAAGCTTCCAGCGCGCGACGACACCCGCTTGCAGGGACTCATTCTCGCCAACGAAACCTGTCGTGTCTTCACCAGCAGTAGCGCTGACCTCAAAATTGACAGTCGGCAAATATTGTCCACGTGCGCCGCGGACGGCCGCGTCCGCGGCATCAACATCCGCTCGGCTGGCCATCAGGGCGGGGTGATTCAGCCGCGCTACGCCGATTGCATTTTCGAGAGATACCGGAATGGCACCAGAAATCGAAACAGGTGTCGTCACATTGCCGATCGGTTCGCCGACCAATGTCAGAAAGCGAATTGCGGCTGCATCAAGCTCTTGATTAGCCTGAACGAGACGAGAACTTGCCGCCTCGGATCGTTCGATCCCCTGAAGTCGATCGGCATCGGTCAGTGTGCCGCCTTCGATCGCCTGGTTGATGTCATCAAGAAACCGCTGATGGAAGGCGAGGTTCTCCTGCGAAATCCGCACCACTTCAGACTGTAACAGATACTCCAGATATGCCTGTACAGTTTCAAGCGCCAGCATTTCGGACCGTTCTTCCACCTTGAAGGAGGCACTGTCGACCCGGGCTGCGGCCCGTGCGATCTCAGATCGGGTCACTCCGCCATCGAAGAGTTTCTGAGACAATGTCGCGGTCGCATAGGCCGGGTCGAGATTGCGGTAGAGGCCCCCGGTTGTCGGACTTTTCAGTCGACGCTCTGCATAGCCTGCTTCGAGATCTACGCTTGGAAGCAAGGCTCCGCGCGCCTGACGCAGCTCGAATTCTGTTGCTTCCCGATTTTCACCGGCCTGAAGAATTGCCGGGTTGCTGGACAGCGTGGCACCAACAGCTTCACTCAGTGTCATCGCAGAAGCGGGAAGTGTGGTGAGGGAAAGCCCGGCCAGTGCAGACGCCCAGAGAAGTTTTGAAGTCGTCGTCATGCTGTTTCTACATCCTGTGACAATATTTGTGTGAAGGCCGGACGAAGCGGCGCAAAAGCTCAAAAGATTGTTCATGCCGGGAGCTCCGCGAATTCGTCGAGGTCCTGGAGAAGCGGGTTAAAGGTCATTGGCGTCAGGCCAGGATTGAGAGCGTGATCCATGGCAAAGTCCGCAGAATGATCTGCCGCAGGACCTGTAAGGGCGCGGAAGTCAACGGAACCGGCTGACTGTGCCCCAGGGCCGAGCAGTGTGTTCAGAAGCTCTGGAATGTCGGCATGCTCGCTGAGCGCCCCCGTGGCATCCGCGCTAAGTAGATCTGACAGGTCGAGGTCTTCGAGTGACGCCGTAGCTTTCACGGTTAGACCTGTTCCAGCCAGATCCTTTCCGATTGCGGGGGACAGCTCATCCTGGATAAGCGCGTCAGGCGAGAAGAATACGTCCTCGGCATCAGAACTCGGCAGAAGGTCAGAAAGACCTTCAATCTCTGGGGCGATGAGTCGTCCCGGAGATGGCGCACCATTCACTGTCAGTGTAGGATACGTGCCGTAGTCATCCGGAAGAAGACGCCATTCACCATTCTGGAGAACCACATCTGCGAATGTAAGTGCGCCTGTTTTTACCATCCCACTGTCCAGAACCAGAGCTGAAGCCGAAGACGACTCTGTTTCTGTTTCGGCAGTGCTGGTCATGGCCATTTTGGTGCTGCCGGATTCATCTGCACCATTCACGGTAATGGTGACTGTTCCTGTCGTGGTGCCGCCATTTCCGTCAGAGACTGTATAGGTGAAGGTGTCATCGAG
>CETS01296115.1_pt1 | contig 23486 bp, 21 predicted proteins | sample 356391 | NCBI WGS metagenome assembly CETS01 (sample SAMEA2622673, study PRJEB7988) | marine metagenome | isolation source: saline water (ENVO:00002010), including
CTCCGTCTCCGCCACCGGCCCTTTGCAGGCCGCATCATCTCCACCGAACTTAGGGCGAGCGCTGAAAAATGCGCGCGAGGAGCGGAACAGGCAGAGAATATCTTGTTCGTAGGACCGGTGGTTTCCAATTCAACGGTAACAGAACAGATAATCGAAACTTCAACTTGAGGCGAGCCGAAGCGGATAAGGGTCACCGGTGCCGTTTCCACCTTGAACCCGGCTTGAAGGGATCGAGTTCTTCAAGAACGATGGACCGGGATAGATAAATGGCGATACTAAGGGCGAATGATGCCCAGAACTCGCGAGACTCCCACTCAATTCAGCAAGCTCAGGAAGCCATGTGAGCGTGGCGGCATGACGCCGCCACGCTCTTTCAGAGAGAAACTCTGCTGGATGGTGGGTGAGCCGCGACAGGCGGAAGTTTGGCATTATCGTTAGGTCGGGTCGCGGACTGGGCAGGCTGCGACACGGTGACCTTCCGATCATGCGGCTGATGCATTGCCGGCAGAATGCTGGCAGGAGCGGCGGCAGACGCAGGGCGCTTCGTTGGGGTACGGGTTTGCTCGGCCCCGACCTGCTCGGCAAGCATCGCGAAACGAGGATCGGTGTGGACTAAGCGTGCCATGTGCTTGCTCGCGCGGCGCACAATTTGACGGATACGCTCGCGAGTCAGACTGGTGTCGAGGCTCAGCGCGAGCTGGGTATCGCGGGAAAACAGACTGCGCTCTATGATCGCGCGATCACGCTCCAGTCGTTCATGCAGCTTGGCTAGTTCGACTGGGTCCGGGCCAGCCAAATCCGCGCGAAAGCTCGCTGGAAGATCGGGTCGAAGGACACGAATATCTCTCGCGGGCTTGCGCGCCCGAGCGCGCTTGCGCAATTGTTCGATGCCGGTACGTCGTTCGCTATCGATATAGGCATCTAGGAGCTTCTCGCAGGTCTGTTGTGCGAGGTAGTCTGCTGCGGAAAACTCGGTCCTTTCCAAAGCGCCTTCATCTTCGATGAGGGCTTCCAGACTCGTCTCCTCTCCTTCCGGGGTACTCGCCGCGGAATGAAGCGAAATGGTGACGGCGTCGACTTTGCGGGCGGAGGGGCGTTGATCCGTCATCAGACGGAAGCGCAAGCTCTGCAGTTCGCCGCGGATCTGCCAGTTGAGAAAGGTCGTGAACGTCGCCTTGGTCGGGTCGTACGCCTCGATCGCACGGTGAACTGCAATAGCGCAGACCTGCTCGGCGTCTTCATAATGGGCGACAAGACCGTACTGGCGGATGAAATGGCGAATATTCTTTTCATCGACCGCGTACGTTTTGCTGGCCGGTCTCTCGCGACGGCAACCGTCACCTTTTTCCTGACGGTTGGAGCGGTGGCTGCCTACCTGTTCCTCCATTTCTATTACGGCGCATCCCCGACGATCATCGCGCTGGCGATTATCAGAAAAGTTCTAAACGAGGCGCTGATGGCCGCCCTCGTCGACCTTGCCGTATCGCTGCTGGCCGTCGACCTTTTCACCGGGCGCGTGACTCGGCGGTCGTCCATAACCCTATCAGAGCTACTGCCCGCCTCTATAACCCTGATCGTACTTACATCCGCTCTGGTTTTGTTCGTCGGAAGTGTCGATCGCTTCCCGCGTGATTTCAGGGCTTTCCAGGCAGAGACCAAGCTCCAGGTCCAGCTCCGGATCGGCAGAGCAATATTCAACGACGAACCCTTTCTTGGTTTGGCCCAGTTGCAGCAAGACGGAATCACTAGCCAGAAAGTGCTGATTTCCGATCAGGAGAGCGAACTGCGGACGGCGGCCTCTCTAAATGTCTTCGGATGCGAACGGATCGATGACGGGTCGCAGGTCACCGGGCCCAACGACCGCAACACCTTCGCTTATTGGGTGTCTGCATGTCACCTCGATCGGGTGCAGATAGCAAATCGCCCATTCTACTATCTTTATTCCATACGGCCGCTTGCCGAAAGCGCGTATCGCGGTGTCTTGCTCCAGATGCTCGGTCCGGCTCTCATCCTTTTCTTTGCGATCTTGCTTCAGCTTTTCGTCACGCGCTCGCTGGGAAGATCGCTGAAGGCATGGAAAGAAATTGCAGAAGGCTTTGGGCGCCCCGGCCTGTCGGCTCCGGGAAAGCTCGTGTTTAGCGAGTTCGAGCGTCCCATCGAGCGGATCGTGGTGGCCAATAATGGTTTCGCGGAGCTGGTGGAGGAACGAAAGGGCATCGCCCGCACTGTGAGCGAACTGAAGCAGGAAATGGACCTGACCTTTGCGGCGGATGTTCGCTTCGACCCGCCGACATCATCCCTACAGTTTAATGACATCAACATGGATCGGGCCGCGGTCAGGCGTATCGAAAGCGTTCACCCGAACGATTGCATGGCCTTCTCAGAAGCAATGAATGCCGGCGATGCGTTCATCGAGTTTCGCATGGAAGGGGAGAATTCGGGCGACTGGTACCTGCTCGTTGTCCGCGATCTGCTCGCGCCGGGCCATTGGCGCTCAGGATGGTTGGTGCGGCTGCGCCAGTCCAAACTAGCCCAGAACCGCATGCTCCAGCAAGCACGGTTGGTGGAGCTTGGAGGAATGGCCTCGGCCCTGAGCCATGAACTCAAACAGCCGCTCTTCACAATTTCACTTTGCGCTGAAAATGGCCGATTACTGCTTGATCAGAACAATGGCGAGAGCGTGGCTCGGACACGCGGCAAGCTGGATCGGATCAGCGAACAGGTTGACCGCGCGCGCGAAATCATAGGCCGCATTTCGGGCTATGCACGCATAGAGGATAGCGCACCCGAACCTTTGTATCTGGCCGAGGTGTTTAGCGACGCGCTAAATTCTTTCCTGGGGAGACTGAAATGACCATGGCCGCCAATCACTTGGAGCCAGCCGAACTGAAAAAGTTTTCAGGGCCGCAGCGTGCTGCCGCGCTGATGCTTGCCCTTGGTCAGGAATACGGCGCGCCGATCTGGCAGCAACTAAATACCGACGAGATCAAGGAACTTTCCGCAGGCATCGCACAACTCGGTCGGTTACCCTCGGTTGCGGTGGAGCACCTGCTGGTCCAATTCAGCAGCGAAGTCTCCAGCATGGCGTCCCTGCACGGCTCGTTCGAGACGACGGAGCGCTTACTCAGCGGCATTCTCGGCGACGACAAGGTCAAGGAGATCATGGAGGACATTCGCGGGCCCTCCGGTCGCACGATGTGGGACAAACTGTCCAACGTCAACGAAGCGGTACTGGCCGCCTACCTGCGCAACGAATATCCGCAGACTGTATCGGTGATCCTTACCAAGCTGCGTCCCGAGCATGCGGCGAGGGTCATTTCAGAACTGCCAAGCGAATTCGCCACCGACGTGATCCAGCGCATGCTACGCATGGAGCCGGTGCAGAAAGAAATCGTCGCCGAGATCGAACAGACACTGAAGAGCGAATTCATGACGAATTTGGCGCGCTCGCAAAAGCGCGACCCGCACGAGGTGATGGCCGAAGTCTTCAACGCGCTTGATCGATCGACCGAAGAACAGATGCTTGCCTCGCTCGAGGCGTGCAGCCCGGAATCGGCTGAACGCATACGCGCCCTGATGTTTACCTTTGAGGATCTCGGAAACCTTTTGCCAGCGTCGATCGCCACGGTGGTAAAGAACGCCGACAAGCGCGAAATGGCATTGGCGCTGAAGGGTGCGCCAGAGGAAATGCGTCAGCTGTTCATGGGGGCAATGACCGAGCGTGCGGCAAAGATGCTACGTGAAGACATGACCGCGATGGGGCCAGTTCGCGCACGCGAATGCGAAGAGGCACAGACAGCGCTCGTGCGCCTGGCCAAGTCGCTCGCCGATCGCGGAGAGATCGTTCTGGTCGATCCCAAGTCCGATGAATCGATGATCTATTGATCAAGCTGATGCACGAGCACCTTCAGACACAGCCCTTCTCCTTCGACCGGACCTTCCCGGTGCCAGACAGGGAACCATCACGCCAATATCGTCGGAAAACCGATCCTGCGAAGCTGTCGGATGAGATAGACATTCTGCAGCGAGAAATCGCGATGCTCGAGGAAAGCCACGCGAAGGAACTAGCCTGTGCGAGATCGGAGGCTTTCGAGGCGGGCCGCCATCACGTGCTCGCGGATCGCGAAGCGGCAATTCTGTCGGCTCTTGACGCCATGCAGGCATCAATGGAGGAGATATCGGAAAAATATTGCGAGCTCCGCACTGAGATCGTGAGCGATGCAACCCAATTGGCCTTCGCCGCGGCCGAGGCGATCGCGGGACATGCGATTGCAAACTTGCCTGGCGGTGCCATTGACGAGGCTATCGGTCGCGCTCTCGCTCAAGTCACTCGCGGGCAAGAAATCGAGGTCAAAGTCCATCCCGACCTGCTGGACGAAATCGAGGCGCGCATTGCGCTTCGTCAAAGCCGGGACCGCCGAAAACTCGGACTGGTCGTCCTGGCTGACAGTACCATTCCGCCAGGCGACGCGGTGCTCAACTGGGGCCGCGGCGGTATCATGGTGGACGCGGAGAACCGACGCCAAGCTGTGCTGGAGGCACTCACCCCCCTGATGAACGCCGACTAAGCAGTGCCACCCATCTTCTTGTGAGTAGCACCGGAAGCGGCAATAATTTCCTACCGGCAGAAAATGCCGACACGATACCGTCCTATAATGATCCCGGAAGCCAGTTGCGATACCGGCAAAAATTTCGGCGGGGTCACTTTGAAAGCATTGCAAAACCTTGCAGGACAACTCGGACCACGCCGAGTGCTGTTAATGGGCGGCGTCGCGCTCGCCCTGCTTGCCGCGCTGGCGGCCGTCGCGATGAGCGGCGGTTCATCCGACAGGATGGGCTATCTCTACACCGACCTGGACCCGTCGGCTGCCCAGGCGATCACCGAAAAGCTGCGAGCTCAAAATGTCCCCTTCTCGCTCTCTGGGGATGGAACTGCGGTGCTGGCCCCTGAAAATCGTCTCCCCGAACTGCGAATGAACATGGCGGGCGAACAGCTTGGTGGGGCGATCGGCTATGAAGTGCTCGACACCCAGCAGGCCTTCGGAGTCTCCTCCTCACGCGAGAAACTGAACGAGACCAGAGCTATCGAGGGTGAGTTGGGTCGATCAATTGCCACCTTGCAGTCGATCGTCAACGCGCGAGTACACCTCGTAATGCCTGAACGCGCGTTGTTCGCGCCCGAAGCACGCAAAGCAAGTGCATCGGTCACGGTCAAGACCCGCGGCAAGCTATCATCGGGCAATGTCGAGGCCATTCGCTACCTTGTTGCGGCCGCCGTGCCCGAACTTTCGCCTGAAGCAATTTCAATCGTCGATCAGACCGGCGCGCTGTTGGCACGGGCCGGAGAGCCGGTCGACATTTTCGTGAGCAACCGGCTGATCGCTCGGGGCGAGGTAGTCCTTATCGACAGAACGCTTGGAGTGACGCTTACTGAGATCGTGCACGAAGGCGACTGATGTCCAATTCTCTCTCCACCCCTGTGCGCATGACGCTCGTCGGCGCGCCAAATTCGACCTTTCGCCAAGCCGCGCAGATAGCGCGCGAAACCGGCGCGCTCGTCACCATGGCGGACGATGAAGCGGCCGCGCTCGATCTGTTACGTCGCGCAAACGGAGACCTCGTCATGATCGACGTGACACTGGATGTTCCGGGGTTCATCTCTGCCCTGCGCGCCGAACGGATCGTCATCCCTACCATTGCCTGCGGGATCGATGCGACCGCTGAACGCGCAGTGGCTGCCGTGCGCGGAGGCGCCCGCGATTATCTGCCCTTGCCGCCGGATCGAGACCTCATCGCCGCAGCCATAATGTCAGTAGCCAGCCCGCCTCTCGCAATGGTGGGAAACTGCGACGCGATCCGCGATGCGATCGCCTTTGCAAAGTCGATGGCGACGAGCGCGGCGCCGATGCTGATCTACGGCGGACCTGGGACTGGTAAAGAAGTCATGGCTCGCCTGATCCACTCGAGTTCCGGCAGGAGTGGCCATTTCGTGACCGTCGAGTGCCATGGTGTTGCGCCCGAAATACTGGAATCCGAACTTTTCGGTCACGAGCGCGGCGCGTTTCCCGCGGCGATCGAGCGCCGCGTGGGGCGAATGGACGAAGCGAAAGGCGGCACGATCTTCCTGCGTGGCGTGGAAACGCTCGTACCTGCACTCCAAGCACGCTTGCTAAATGCGGTGCAAGCAGCGGAGACCTGCCGAGCCAGCACACATGTCGGCATCGGTGCAGGGGCGCGTCTGATCACCAGTTCAAATACGGATATCGGCTCACTGGTCGAGAAAGGCCAGTTCCGTGCAGACCTATTCGCGCGATTGGGTCTGGCCGAGATTCGCCTACCTCCACTGCGCGAAAGGGCGGAGGACATCATGGCCCTCGCGCGGCATTTCGCCACGCAGTTCTCCAAACTTTACGATCTCCCGACCCGCGATTTTGACGAGGAGGCATGTAAGGTGCTGAACGCCTATTCGTGGCCCGGTAATGTTCGCGAGCTGGAAGAAACCGTGCATCGCGCCACCTTGCTCGCACATTCGGGCATAATCGGCCCGGACGTCCTCGTGCACACGAATGGCGCGCGGTTCGAGAGTCTTCCTACGGACTCAGAGAGCAGTTTGCCCGTGGAAGACCTCGTTGGCCATACTGTCGCCGAGGTGGAGCGTGAATTAATCCTGCACACGCTCGAACGGTGTGGAGGCAATCGCACCTCGGCGTCCTCGATTCTGGGCATCTCTGTTCGCACCATGCGCAACAAGCTTAAAAGTTTTGTTCAGGCGGGTATCGCCGTCTCACCGTCTCATTGATTTCCACCAGCAAGGCCCGCGCCACCATGCCTGAGAATCTGAGCAGCTTCCTCGAACGCATCGGCGCCAATCGCGACCTCGCGCTGGCGGTCGGAGTGATTGGTATCATTGCGATGCTGATACTACCTATGCCGGCATGGTTGCTGGATTTCGGCCTCGCCATATCTATCACGCTGTCAGTGATGATCCTGATGACCTCACTGTTCATCGAGAAGCCGTTGCAGCTGTCCGCGTTCCCGACGATTCTGTTGATCGCGACAATGCTGCGCCTCGGTCTGAACCTTGCCTCTACCCGACTCATCCTAGGGCACGGGCATGAGGGGCCGCAGGCCGCGGGGGGCGTAATCGGCGCTTTCGGGCAGTTTCTGATTGGCGGCGAAACCGTCATCGGACTCACTATCTTCATCATTCTGGTGGTCATCAACTTCGTAGTGATCACCAAGGGTGCAGGCCGTATCGCCGAGGTTGCCGCACGATTCAGCCTTGACGCAATGCCGGGCAAGCAAATGGCCATCGACGCCGATCTTGGCGCAGGAATGATCAGCGAAGAGCAAGCGCGCGCAAGGCGGCAGGAGCTGGAGGCTGAAAGCGGTTTTTTCGGAGCGATGGACGGTGCTTCCAAGTTCGTGAAGGGTGATGCAATCGCTGGGCTTCTGATCACCGCGATCAACGTGCTGGTGGGTCTTGTCGTCGGCGTGGCGATCCACGGTGTCGAGTTCGGCGAGGCGGTCACGACATACACCTTGCTGACGGTCGGCGACGGTCTGGTCAGCCAGATCCCAGCGCTTATCGTCTCGACGGCTGCGGGCCTGCTTGTCTCCAAGGGCGGCATGTCGGGCAAGACCGGCAACGCTCTGGGCGAACAGCTGGGCCGCTATCCGAAAGCGTTCGCCATGGTGTCGGTACTAATGACCGCGTTTGCACTGCTACCAGGTTTTCCCTTCCTGCCCTTCGCGTTCGTTGCGGCAGCTAGCGGCTATTATGGATGGTGGGCTAGCCGTAAGCATCAGGAACAGGTCGCGCGTGAAAAAGCCGAAAAGGCCGAGGCTGAAATCGCATCGGCCGAGACCGAAGAACCAATCGCCAACACAATCGCCATCGATGCGGTGCGCGTTGAGCTGGGCTATGGACTTTTGCCAATCATCAAAGGGTCGGCGGCCGAACCGCGCCTCGACGACCAAGTTCGCGCGCTGCGCCGCCAGATGGCCACCGATTTCGGCTTCGTGCTGCCCGCCGTGCGAATCATCGACAACATGGGGCTGGGTGCTCACGACTATCGCGTCTACATCCGCGAAACGGAGGTCGCGGCTGGCGAGCTGCGCCTCGACAAGCTGATGGTCATCAATCCTGGCGGAGGCGATGTCGGCCTGCCAGGCGACATCGCGCAAGAGCCCGTGTTCGGCCTGCCTGCCTTGTGGATCGACCGCGAACTGCGTGACGAGGCGGGTCTGCGCGATCTAACGGTCGTGGATTGCGGTACCATCGTCACCACCCATCTGGCGGAACTGGTCAAAGATAACATCGCCGATCTTTTGTCGTACACCGAAACCCAGAAACTGCTTAACGAGGTGCACCGCGACGCGGAAAAGCTCGTGGCGGATCTAGTGCCTGCGAAAATCAGCATCTCGGGCATCCAGCGGATCCTGCAGAACCTGCTCGCTGAAGGCGTCTCTGTCCGAGACATGACAACGATTCTGGAAGCGATTGCGGAGACGGCTCCGCTGACGCAGAACCTCACTCAGATTACCGAGCATGTCCGCGCACGGCTGGCCCGGCAAATCTCGGCGCAGCAGACCCGTGACGGTTCCATCCCGATCCTTACCCTTTCTCCCGACTGGGACCAGCAGTTTGCCGAGAGCATTATCGGAGATGGGGACGAACGCCATCTCGCGATGGCCCCGTCGAACCTGCAGCGTTTCATCACTCAGGTGCGCGAGCTTTACGACACACTTGCCGCGAACAACGAAATCCCCTGCATTCTGGTAAGCCCAAGCATCCGGCCCTTTGTCCGTTCGATCATCGAGCGTGTACGCCCCGCAACCGTCGTCCTTTCGCAAAACGAGATACATCCTCGCACCCGTGTTCGCTCGGTGGGAAGTATCGGACAACAAACTTCGCTCGAAGCTCCCTGATCGATGGCATGCATCTATAATAGTTGGAGGCGCCCCCCGGGCGAAAGGAAAGCATGAACCAGATCCTATCGCTCGCACTCGGCAGCAGTTCCCCCTCTGGCTTGTCCGGGGGCGCCACCCCCTTGCCTTCACCGAAGTTGTCATTCGCCGAATTGCTAATAACACCCTTGCCCGCCGCTGCGCCACCGACAATGGTGCGGACAGGTATGCCAGGTTTGCCAACGGCAGTCTGCCAGAGTGGAGAGCAAGTAAGTCTGCCTAAACTCGTCTCTGACATGTCCGACACAACACCGCCGCTTGCCGGGAAGGTTTTGGCGCATAATACGGCTGCGCGGGCCCTACCGATGGCTCACCCGATCGAAAATGCCACTTTCGCCTCGTCCCCGATCGGCAAGAACACGACCGGACGAAGCTCCGTCCTAAATGCCGGTCTAGCCGCAGCAGAGGGCCCCGTAAAAACCTCAAAACAAGTGGTCGGGCTGAACGAAGCCGCTTTGCCGGTCGAGCCAATCGAATTGAACGGAGTTGAGCCGGTCTCACTGGTCGAGCATACGAAACCCGCCGAGCAGGGAGAAACGCCAAAGACGCTGGTCGACACCGCGCAGCGGTGGGTCGAACAAGAAGGCGAGGACAATTACGACGATGGAGGTACGGTTGGTCCGCTGGCCGATCCCTCTAGCGGAGAACCTGAAGTTCTGACGACCATCACGGACGCCCCCGAATTCCGTCAGGACATTGTTGAGATGGACCGCCTCGCAACCCCCTCCCCCGCGCTCGTCGGTAATCAGGTTGAAACCACAGAGGATGGAATTCCGCCGCAGGATATTGCTCGCACGGATGAACGGATCCTACGAACGACTAGGGGCCACAGTGAAGCTAGCGAAGTCAGTTCCCTTCGTTCTGGCTCAGCGCCTATCACTGTCGATGGCGCAAATGATTTCACTAAGGTGTTCAATACTGATGTAACAGAGGCGCCCGCAACATCGAACGAGAACGGTTCAGGAACGTCTGAAATTCTAACCCAGACTCGCAGTGACTCTGCCAAGCAAGCACTTGGTTCCGGTGCTCAGGCCGCGTCCGGCCCGCAACCCGTCTCCGCCCGCCCCGGTGAAATCGGCCATCAGCTTGGCGTGGAGATCGTGCGACACGGCCTTGATGGACGGGACAGTCTAACTATCCGTCTGGATCCAGTGGAAATGGGCGAGATCCAGATCCGGCTGCAGTTCGACGATCGCGGCACCATGCGGGCCCATGTCACCGCCGAAAGTGTGGTCGCACTTGAAATGCTCCGGCGCGACAGCGCGGATCTCGTTCGCGCGCTGGGCGATGCCGGGGTGCGTACCGATGCACAGTCTTTCCAATTTGAAGGGCGCGGCCAAGGCGAGGAAGGCCAGCAGGGGCAGCACGGTCGCCGCCAGACACTATCGGACCCACATGCGGCCCTCGTCGAAACAGATGAGGACGTTGCGTCTCCGCCGCAGAGGTTAAGCGCAAGCGGCCAGCTAGACATTATCGCCTAAGGACAAAGACATGACAGCTATTTCATCAATCTCGCCCATTGCGCAGGGCGATACTGGTCGCAACAAAGCGGGCGCTGAGCTTGATGCCAACTTCGACATGTTCCTGAAGTTGCTGACCACGCAGATGCAGAACCAAGACCCGCTCGACCCTATGGATACCTCTCAATACACTCAGCAACTCGTCCAGTATTCCCAAGTTGAGCAGTCGATTCAGCAGACCTCTACCCTAAAGGACATTCTCGCCAGTCTCTCCACGCAGGATCTCGCCCAATCTGCCAATTTCCTCGGCAAACGCGCCGAACTCGACAGCACCACATCCGGCCTGTCAGATCGGGGGCCGGCACAATGGATGTGGCAGGCCGATCGCCCCATCCAAATGCTCTCAGCGACCATCATAGATGCCCGTGGCACTGTGGTAGAAACCCGCAATATCGATCCGGCGAGCGCAGGAAGCTTCGCTTGGGACGGCTCACTGACCGGCGGAGGCAAGGCTAAAGCTGGAGGCTATACTCTATCGCTTAATGCACTGGATGTGGCCGGCCAGCAGGTTCCCGTAACCATTCGCAGCACGGGGATGATAGAAGAGGTAGCAACACGCGATGGCGCCGTGACACTAGGAATAAACGGGGAAAGCTTCTCTATCGAAGCGCTCACACGCATTGTCGACGGCGAATGAATTTCGAAGCCAGGACCACAATGCCTGGCGCTTGCTATACTACCAAGAATTGGTAGTTCCTCAGTTGCACTATCAGATCAAGTCCTACGGGCACCCTGCTCCTCCCACGTGCAAACGACGCGATAGCGTTAGCGTCGCGTGGGTAGGACCGGACGTTTACAACTCTTCCCTAGCCAGTGATTTCTGACCGCATGTCCATCGGGGTGGCCGCTGGATAGCAAATATCCGCCATCTCCGCGGGCTTTAATGGAGATGGGGCTGCCGCTGACGCGTGAGTTCGCGGGCATGAGCGCAGACGATGCACAAGTCTGCATACGCGCGATCCCATAACACCGCAGAAATCCGAAAGGGCTCTTCATCGTTAATCTGGTCGATGATAATAGCTGCATCGGGTTCGGGCTCGAGCTGGAAGCGGGTCGGAAAGGCTCCGCCGATTTCTTCTCCCGGCATCATACCGGGAACAGCCAGCCGAGCCGACATGATGTAGCCGAGCAGGATGTCTGCGCCGTAGCTATCGAGCATCACCTTACCGGCTTCTTCTGCATCGGGGCGATCGATCAGGACCAGTGCACCGCGTGGATGGGGTTCCACACTGATCCTGACCACTTCGCCATACGGATCAGCGATTTCACGAATACGGGGAAAAATTGTAGCCACCGATAAAAGCACCTGTCCTGGACGTTGGCACCGCCGAGACCGGCGTATGCAGCGCGCTTATCCATTGCGCGACCAGAAAAAAAGGGCCGGACGACATGCGCCCGGCCCGAGGATGCTATTCCTCGGTGAGGAATACCAGCATGCGAAACCTGACCTCGGACGCCATCGAGGTGTCACTCGACGAGATCGCCTCAGTTCGTTTCGGCGATTTTATGAACCGCGTGACCCTGCCTTCGATGCTGGCTGTATTCAAGGTTCCTGCGTGGCAGGACTACGGCCTGGTAACGGTCGAGGCCAATTTGATTTACGCGGTGGTGGATGCTCTTTTGGGCGGCCGGAAGGGCGGTGCCCCGCGAAAGATTGAAGGGCGCGCCTTTACCAGCATCGAGACCACACTAGTTTCAAAGATTATCGACCTCGCATTGCGCGAGTTCAGCACGGCCTTTGAACCAATTGCGCCGGTTTCGATGGAGCTCGAGCGGATCGAAACCAGTCCGCGCTTTGCAGCTATCGCTGGATCGACCAACGTCGCCTCTGCCGCGACCTTCGCGGTCGATATGGATGGCAGGGGCGGAAAATTCACCATCCTACTGCCCTTTGCCACTCTCGAACCCGTGCGGGGTAAACTAACGCAACGTTTCATGGGCGAAAAGCTGGGCGGTGACACGACATGGCGCGATCACATGCGCTCTGAGATACTAAAGACCGAAGTCGAGATTTCCACCGTGCTTGGCGAACGAGAAATGGGGATCGCCGAGATCAATGCTTTGAAAATAGGTCAAACTATTACCTTCGATGTCACGCCGGACGATCCGTTCGAGGTCAGTTGTGGCGGCATACCGCTCGCCCGTGCGCAAATAGGCCGTCGCCGCAACCACGTTGCGATCGGCATAGTCTCCACCAACACAAAGGGGCTGACACGATGAGCTTCACTGCCTTCACCAATATCATCACGATCCTCTTCTGCCTCGCAGTGCTCATCCAGAGCGTACGTATGATGCGCAGTCTCAATCAGGTTCGTTATAGCGAGCTAGACAGTACAGTCGGCGCTCTAGACGCGGCCACCACGAAGGCTCGTGAAGTGCTCTCAGAAATGAAAGAGATCCTGACAAGCGAAGCGCCTGCCAATGCGCAAGTTTTGGGCGAGGCGCGGAAAGTGCGTGAAGAACTCGATATCATGGTTGGCATCGCCAATGCGATGGCTGAACGCCTGATCGAGGCTGCTTCCGCCGGTTCACGCAATGATGGCAAACCGATGCCCGAACCGGCAGAACTACCGCGAGCTAAGCCCGCCGCACCGAAACGCAATGCCACCTCCCGACCCAGTGTAAAAGGGACGAAAGCCAAGAAGAGCACGGATGGCTGCACCGCCAATCATTCTGAAAATGCCACGGGCGTGGCGAAGAAAACAACGACTAGGAAGACAGCCGGTCGCAGCCCCCGCAAGTCATCCGCTCCGACTACCGATGAAAAGGAATTCGCATGACCGTAAAGCGCCCTTCGCTGCTGATGCTGACGGCCAGCGCCGCAGCAATGTCGGCACTCGCCCACGGTGTGGCCGCTTCGGGGGCGCGCGAGGAAAATCCCGCGAGCCAAGCAGCGCCGACACGGCTAGGATCGGCAATTCAGTCGGAAGTTGGCGAAAAAAAGCGAACCGCTCGTGAACGCGAGCGCGCGCTAGACTTGCGCGAACAGGCAATCAAGGCATCGGAAAAGCGGCTTGAAGCTAATATTCAAAGTCAGCAGAAGAAGCCGGGTTCGAATAAGGACGCACCAGCCGCCGCCAAGACGAAAGAGCAGACAGAAGCGGCATCGACACTCGATCAGTTGGCTCGTATCTACCAGTCTATGAAGCCGAAACAGGCCGCGCCGGTGTTCGAGCAACTGGACATGGATGTGCAGATTGCGGTGGCTCGCAAGATGCGCGAACGTTCGACCGCCCAGATACTGGCGGCGATGACACCGTCTAAAGCCGCGAACCTCAGCATGGCTTTGGCGGGAAAGCGCCCCAAGGTGAAAATTCCTGCCGGCGATCCGCCCGGTTGAACCGCGATATGGTTCGTCGGGCATTCGCTGCTGGTTAGGAGGGCCGAGCTGATACTTCGACCAGTAACACTCGGGAAATCCCGTGTTCGCGTGCACGCAAAGCCTCGGTCATCTCTACGGACAGCTGTTGCGCATCAACGGCTAGGAAAGGCGACGCGCGCAAGCGAGAAAACTCCGCACCAGCGGCCAGTGCCTCGGCCCGCAAACCCGGCATATCGCTAGCAAGTAGTTCCGCAGTCGCGTCATCGTTTGCTTCCAGAACAAGACGGAAATGTAATGTTCCCTGCATCCTCGCTCCGTCTATGATCGGCACCGCAATAGGGTTCATTGCAATGAGTTCGCCATAGGCTTTCTCGTCCCCCCCGCCCGCTCCGACCGCACCTTTCAGTGGCACGGAAGCGAGAAGGGCGCCGCCCAAGATGAGGATCTTGCCATTCATATATGGAGCCATTCTATTTTAAAACACGGTCGGCCGAATGCCGATAAAACTAGCGATACTCTATAATAGAGGATGTCCTGACCGGAGTGCACATGACTTACGATCAAAGACCTTCACGTATCAAGCTGGTCAGCGGCGGCGCACCTATGCCCGCCTCCAAAGACGAAAATGCAACCCCGGCAGCTGTCGAGCGGTCAGTCGAAGATTCGCGCCCCGACGACGAACGCCTCCCTCGCTCAACTCGCATGCGGAAAATCTTGTTCTTGGTTGGTTGCGCGATAGGCGGCGCCGCCGTCCCTGCGTGGCCGCATTTCGTAAGCTGAACTCATCGTGCGTAAATTTGCCGCCCTAGCAACTGCGTTGAGCTTAGCGCCGAGTGCGTCTGCCCTTGCCGAAGAAAATTCGGGCGCCCCAGAAATTGAAGCTAGTATCGAGGCCGAATCCCACAGCCACACGGCCAGTCGGCCCGGTGCCAAACCAGCCGAGCACAAGCCGGCACCTGCCATCCGTCTGCCCGGTTTCGCCGCGGTTCTCGCCAACGATGCACCAATCGAAGATGACTCCGGCTGGCATATAACGCCCGAAGCAGACGCTTGGCAGGCAATTGCCCGAAGCACCACTGACACGCGCCAGAAGGCAAGGTGGAGTTACGCTCGAAGCCTTATCGGGAAAGGGCGCGCGGCGGAAGCTTACGGCGTTTTGGTCGCAATGACACAGGACGATCCGGATCTCTCGCTTGTTCCGGCCCACAGCCTAGCGCGTGGGGCGGCTCTTGTGGCCCTCAACCGCCATCAGGAGGCACTCGATGCCCTGTCAACTGAACAGTTGGCAGAAAATGCCGAAGCCTGTGCCTGGCGGCTGCGCGCTCTCGCCGCGCTCGAATTGAACGCAGAGGCGGTGAAGGAATGGACCTGCGCACGCCCGGCAATCTTTTCGCGGGTGGCAGGGTCGCGTACGCCTTTTCTGCTCGCGGCAGCCCAAGCCGCGCTTCAGCAAGAGAAGCCTGGCAGCGCAATTCAAATACTGAAGCCCGTGTCCGATATTGACGCTGCAGCCAATCTTATCCGCGGCCGCGCCTTCTTCCAACTTGGTAGTGAGCAGGAAGGCCGCCTGAGGCTGGGCAGGGCCGCAGAGAACGGTGCACCTGAGCAGCGCCTCGATGCCCGCGTCTCCTTGCTTGAGGAATTGGTGACCCACGGCCATGCGAAGCCGCGCGAAGTTGCCTTCGAGCTTGATCGCATATGCTATTCTTGGCGTGGCGGGCCTCTTGAGCGACGCGTGCTGAAACTGCGGTTCAGCCTCGCGAAAAAAGCACGCGATGATCGCGCAATGTTGGCTACTGGGGCCGCGCTGCTGCGTTACCATCCCATGAGTGGAGACAGCGGAATGCTGCTCAGCCTGCTTCAGGATAAGCTCGCTGCTATCCTTTCCCCCGGCAGCAAGATCCCCCTGGCCGAGGCCGCCGGACTTTTCTGGGACTATCGCGACCTCAGCCCTTCGGGTGCAGGTGGCGATTTGCTCGTCAGTCGCCTTGCCGACCGTTTGCAGGCCGCGGGTCTTTACGAGCGTGCGGCAGGGTTGCTTGACTACCAGCTGATGGCCCGCGCCAGGGATGTTGCACAAGGCCCGCTCTCGGTCCGCGTGGCGAAGCTCTACATCCTTGCCGAAAAGGCCGATGAGGCGTTGCGAGCGCTGCGCGCCACCGATGACAATATTTATCCTGATCCCATGCTGTGGGCGCGCCTGCGGATCGAGGCGGTCGCGCTTCACAAGCTCGGTCGTACCGATGAGGCCTTGGCTGTGCTAGACGGCGTGCCTGAAGGTGATGTGATCCGCGATGAGATCGAGTGGGGGCGTCGCAACTGGAAGGCTCTCTCTGCATCGGACAACCTGCCGACAGCCACTGGCGGACTGCTGAGCGAAGTTGAACAGACTATCATCCTGCGGCGCGCGGTTGCGCTTGCAATGCTCGGGCGCGAAAGCGAGCTAGCGAGCCTGCGCACTCGATACGCCCGCGCTTTTGCCGGGCAGACCGCCTCAGCACCGTTCGACTTACTGACTGCTCCCGTAGAGGGGCTCGACTCCGCCAACGTCACCCAAGCTATGGCTGCCATGCCGGCTGCAAGTCCTGCAGGAGACATTGCTGATCTGCTGGTTGGCGAACCACGGCGGACGAAAAGGGCATCGTCCTAGCGCGCTCAGGCACGCACTGGCTCTCCCGCTTAAGGTCCGCCCCTACTTTTTTATCTGCGTTCAGAGATACTTGGTGAGATTTAGCTGAGTGAGCTGAGCGAAGACAGAATAGCTCGCCTCGAGGGTCGCCTTCTGCTGCGCGAGGTCCACGGCTACCTGCCCAAGATCGGCATCGACGTTTGACGCGATAATGTCCTTCAGCAGCAGCGATCGGCGCTCGGCGCGCTCGCCAAGTATCTCCACGCGCTCCTGCCTACGACCGTTCTCGGCATTTAGCGAGCGCAGGCCGACCGCGCTGGCATCAATCTGGGCAACAGCGTCCTGCAAGGCATCCTTCTGCGCAACTGTCAGCGTACTACCGATTGGGCCGGCCGCCGCCAGTGTGCGGAAGGTTTCGTATATCTCCGCGCCCACGTCGCTTGCGGTGAGACCGTAGGTTACCTTGGTGCCCTCACCCAGATGCGCAACAGCCTTCACGTCGTCGTTTCGAAACGCATCGTCGGCCGTCGTAGCGATCACGTCGTCCAGCGATTGCGGCACGAATGGTGTCACATCGGTGCGCGAACCTGCGAAGAGGGCTACGCCGCCTTCTCTCGCATTGAGGGTGCTGCGGAATTGCTCGAATGCGCTCTTAATCGTCTCCTGCAAGCCCACCGAATCTTCGGTCCCAATCGCAGTGACCAGCTGAGTGCGCAGGTCGATCATAGAGTTGTCCAGCCCGGTGACATGCGCATCGTAAATGGCGAGCGTGGTGGTCACGTGCTTCGAGACCACCGCCTGTGCATCCTGCTTGGCGAGCATGGTATTGGCCGACATCGTACGCACCGCCTCGGTCCCGAGGCTGGCGTAATCCAGCGCCTTCTTGCCAGTCGAAAGCGCGGTCTGCGTCTTGGCGAGATTCTGCTGCGCGCGCTGGATGGCATCGGCCATCGTGCGTTGCAGCGGTATGGTGGCAACCCGGTTCATCGCGCGTTCCTTCAGCGGACCATGTCTAGGAGTGTGTCGTACATCTTGGTGGCGGTCGTCATTACGCGCGCAGCGGCGGCATAGCTGTTCTGGAGGACCACCATCTGCGAGAGTTCCTCGTCGAGGTTCACGCCCGAAAAGCTGTCGCGCCGGTTCACAGCATCGTCGCGCCGTGCGGCGGCGTCCGCCAGCATGTCGCGCGCCTGCGCTGCCTGCGTACCCGTGCGCCCCATCAGCAGGCCGGAGAACCGCTCCAGCGAAGCCACACCGGCCTTGCCGAAATCGACCGACCGCTCGAGCGCTTCAACGAACTCACCCGCGCCGCGCGTATCGCCGCGGCCCAGCGCCGGCTCTCCGATAGCCGCGTCCGTACGCAGGCGTGCGAGCGGGAGCCTGCCGGGATCAGCGAGAATGTCGGACCGCACGCCCGCTTCGCCCAGCCCGGTGGCGCCGCCGGTAAGCCCGGCAAGCGCGCTGAACGAGACCCCTGTGCTGTAGCGGCTGGTGGAATCGCTCGGAATCGAAAGCAACGCTCCGCTGTTGCCGGGCGTCGGTTCGAACCGCACGCGCCCGCGATCGTCCATCGCGAAATTGCCGAAGGCTGCGATCGGGCTCTGGTTGAGTTCGCTCACCAGATCGCCGAACGTGGGTCCCAGGGTCCCCGTCATGGTGGTTTGGCCCAGCATCCGTCCGCTCGCATCGCGCAGCACCAGCTGGGCGGACTCGCCGGTGCCGAAGCCGTGCGCGTCGCTCGCCACGAAGCCAGGCGGGACGAGCGGCACGGCCTCGCTGCGCACGATATCGTTGAGCCCGAAGTAATGTGCGAAGCCGTTGCCCGCCCGCGCACTGGGCGGATCGCCCTGCGCCACCATCACGCCATCGGAGGAATTCGCGGCGGTGATCGACAGGCGGCCGTCCTGCAGGCTGGCAGTCGCCACCCCGCCCAGCCCCGCGTTGATCGCAGCGATGCCATCGTCGATCGTCGCCAGCGGCCCCAAGGCATCGAAATCCACCGAGGTGCGCGCCAGCAGCACGCCGCGCTGGTCGGTCACCGCGAACGTCGCTTCGCCGGTGAAACCAAGCCGGTCGCCACCGATCAGCCCGGTTGGCCGTCCGTCGAGGTAGTTGGGCGGCGGAAAGGCCGTGCCCGCATTGGCCACGGCGTTGAGCGTTTCGGCCAGGCCGCCGAAAAGTGAGCCGAGCTGGTCGGAAAATTCCGGCAATACGCGATCGCGCAGGTCGAGCAGGCCACCCAGCTTCCCGCCCACTGCCGCGGAATCGATCTTCTCGCCCGTCGCCGTGGTCGGCTCCCCCGCCTCGTTCGCGAAGCGGATGGAGATGACCGGATAGGTCGGCTGCGCAAAACCGTCGCCCGCGATCGGGTAGGACAACTGACGCAGCTTCCCGTCGAGCAGGACCGCTCCGTTGGCCGCATCGATGTTGATCCGTCCGTCGGGCTGCTGGCGGACCGCGATCTTCATCATGCCGCTCAGTTCCTGGATCGCGGTCATGCGCTGATCCTCGGCCCCGCCGGTGCTGCGCCCGAGGCCCTTCATCTGCGCCACCGTGGCGTTCAGCCCGTGGATCCGTTCGAGCAGGCCGTTAATCGCTTCGACCGAATATCCGACCTCGGATTCCACGTCGCCGCGCAAAACTTGGACATCGTCGTCGAGCTGGCGGAGCGCGCCTATCGCGTTCTGAACCTCACTGATGAAGCCGGAAGCGTTCTGCGGCGAGCTTTGCGCACTGGTGAGCGCGATCGCCGCCGCGTTGATGGCGTCGAGCCGGGCGGGCACCCCGCTTTCGGCACCCGGTGCGCCGAGAAAGGACTGCAACCGCTCCATGTAATTCGCGGTCACGTCGGCCCGGCCCATGTCGCCCGAACGCAGGTACACCGTCTCCTCCAGGAAACGGTCGGCGATGCGCGTAGGCTCGCCGACCACCACGCCGGTGATGCGCCCCTGGGTCACGCCGGTCGCCAGCGATACGCGCTCGCGCGCGTATCCCGGCGTACCGACATTGGAGATATTGTTTGATACCGACCTGATACCGGCCTGTGATGCCGACAGGCCGGACACCGCCGATCCCAGGATCTCGCTCAGCGACATTCAATCAACTCCGCTCATCCGATAGTTAGCGCTTGAGCCCACTGACTTCCTGAAGCATGTCGTCGACCGTAGTAATAATCTTCGATGATGCGCTGTAAGCGCGCTGGAAGCGGATCATGTTGGTGAATTCCTGGGCCAAGTCGACGTTAGAGGCTTCCAACGTACCCGCAGCGATTGTTCCACTCCCCAGTTCACCCGGGCGGCCAAGGGCAATATTGCCTGACTGCTGCGAAACGCCATATGCGTTGCCCGGCAGGCGGGACAAGCCATCGGGGTTGGCGAAAGTTGCCACCGGCAGCTGGAATACTGCGCGCGCCGTGCCATCGTCGAAGATGGCGCTGACGATACCTTCCTTGCCAACTTCCACAGATACGAGATTGTTCAGCATTCCGCCGTCGGAACTGGAGGCGATGAGCGCCGACTGACTGCCGAACTGGGTTAGGCCGTCGAGCCCGTCCTGGCTACCGAGGCTCAGGTTGATCGGCGAAGAGCCAGCCTGGTTGGTCCACGCAACGTTAAGCGTATCGAACAATGCCGGCGCCGAATTAGCGAGATCGAGGCTGCCATCCGGGTTGAAAGCCACGTTACCGCTGGCCAGCAGTCCGTTCGCGGCGGTAACCTCCGCCGGGTCGCCATAGATCTCGGCGACCCACTGGTTCGGTCCCAGCTTCGAAAACCCCATCGTAATCTGATGACCGCCACCCTGTGCGTCGAAGATTTCGAAAGTACGGGAGAAATGCGGCTCCAGCGCGCCAGTCGCCATGTCGCCAGCAGCATAGGGCCCGGCGAGCGGCTCCTGCGTTGATTGCAGGTTTGCGCGAATCTGCAGTCGGGTGGTGGCTGCGGCGGTGCCGGTCAAACCGCTTAGGCGGACTGGCTCTAGTTCGTTGACGCCACCGGTGCTGGTATATCCGCCCGCCGCGTCCAGCCGCCAACCCTGAAGATAATAGCCACTGGTGTTGCGCAGATAGCCTTGCTCGTCGGGACGGAAGGCACCTGCCCGTGTGAATGCGACGCCACTGTTCGAGTCAGCGCCTTGGCGCGTAACGAAAAAGCCGCCACCATCGATTCCGAGATCGGTCTGACTGCCCGAAGCCTGTAGCAGGCCCTGTTTGGAAATCATGGCGCGGGGTGCTGCGGTTACACCGCCTGCCGAATAACTGCTGCTTACGCTCCCATCCGCAACAAGCGAGCGGAAGTCGGCTTCGACCCCCTTATAGCCAACGGTATTGATGTTGGTGATGTTGTCGGCAACCGTCGCCATTGCGCTTGATTGCGCGCCGAGGCCGGACACGCCGGCATAAAGGGCGGAATATAGGCTCACTTGAATACATCTCCTGGATGGCGGGCACACGCCCGGTCACAAGTGCATTGTAGGAGAGCCACTACCCGGAACCCAAAACAAGGCAGTTTTTTCCGGTCGCCCGCCGTCACTGGTTTCGATCCTCTATAATGACGTCATCCAGTCGAAAGGGGACATTGACATGCTTCGTATCAGTTTGCGGGATGGCGAAAAAATCGTGATCAACGGCGCAGTTCTTCGCTCTGCCGGACGCGCCGATATTGCGATCGAGAACGGAGCTGCGATCCTGCGGGGTAGCGATGTCATGTCACCTGAGGAAGCAGACACTCCGGCGAAGCGCCTCTATTTCGCATGTATGCTCGCCTATCTCGATCCAGCCAACCTCGGCCGCTATCAGACCCAGATTCTTTCGCTGTTCGAGGATATCGTCAACGCGCTGGAATCGCCTGAAGCGAAAAGCGACTGTCTCTCCTTCGCCCAAAACGTAGCGCATTGCGATTTTTACCGCGCACTTAACAATTGCCGAGCGCTGATCGCGTATGAAAACAAAGCTTTGGGCCGCCTCGTCCCGGCCAACGCAGCCTGACGCCGTTGCGATGCAGACGCTGGCTGCTGCCGTTGAGCGTATCCGCGCATTTCCGACGGATCGATACTTCGGCTCCGTAGCTGCGGTACGCGGTGCGTTGATTGAGGTAGAGGGCCTGCTGGGCGCAGCCCGTATAGGTTCGCGGATCGTGATCGAGTGCGAAAGTGGCCCCGTCGATGTCGAGGTTACCGGCCTCGACCGACAGAGCGCGTATTGCATGCCTTACAAAGATCCGCAGGGAATCTCCACGGGTTCTCGCGCCGACTTGGTACAAGGTCAATCCATGTTCCGACCGACGGACCAGTGGCTGGGAAGAGTGGTGGATGGGCTGGGCCGACCTTTGGATGGGAAGGGGCCACTGCCATCGGGTGCCGATAACCGTCCGTTTAAGGCTGCCCCGCCCCCAGCAACCCAACGTAACCGCGTTGGGCACAGGCTTGAAACCGGAGTCCGCGCCCTAGACGTATTTGCACCTCTCTGCAGGGGTCAACGACTTGGCCTGTTCGCAGGATCGGGAGTAGGCAAGTCCACTCTTCTATCGATGCTGGCGCGCTGGGTCGAGACTGACGTGGCCGTAATTGGCCTGATCGGCGAACGCGGACGCGAAGTGCAGGAGTTCATAGAGGACGATCTAGGGTCTGAAGGCCTCGCACGCAGTGTCGTAGTGGTGGCCACCTCTGATTCACCAGCCTTGATGCGCCGCCAGGCTGCTTGGACAACCCTCGCTATCGCCGAGCATTTTCGTGACACCGGGCGCGATGTCATGTGCCTGATGGACTCGGTCACCCGTTTTGCCATGGCGCAGCGCGAGATCGGGCTGGCCAACGGCGAACCGCCGGCCACCAAAGGCTACACGCCTACGGTCTTTGCCGAATTGCCCCGCCTCCTCGAACGCGCCGGACCAGGCGGACCCGAGCAGGGGTCCATTACAGGGCTATTCAGCGTGCTAGTTGACGGCGACGATCACGACGAACCGATTGCCGATGCAGTGCGCGGTATTCTGGACGGACATATCGTAATGTCGCGCAAGATCGGGGAACGTGGGCGCTTTCCCGCAATCGATATACTTAAATCGGTCTCCCGTATGTTGCCCCAGTGCCACGAAGAAGAAGAGAACCGCCTCCGCCTCGCCGCTCTGAACCATCTTTCGACGTTCGGAGATATGGAAGAGTTAGTTAGGTTGGGCGCCTACGAGGCCGGTGCCGATGTTGGGGTGGATGAAGCTATCCGACTCGCCCCGGCCATCGAAAATTTGCTGAAGCAGACCAAGAACGATCGCGGAACGGCGACCCATGCCTTTTCCCGGCTTGCCGAATTGATGACGGAGAGCCCGCAATGAGAACTCCTTTCGACACCGTTCTGCGCACACGCCGCCGGGAGATCGACCAAATGCGTATCGCAATCCACGCAGAGACCAGGCGCCTGCAGGAGATCGACAAGGAAAGGGAGGCGTTGGAGCAGGAACTGGCCCAAGAATACCAAGCCTGTGCCGAAAGCTTTGCTGTCTCTTCCGAGGCGTTTCTCCGGCGCAGGTTATCCCAGCAGGCGCAGCTTTTGGCGCAACGTGATACTGTAACGGGCGAGGTAAGTCGGCTGCGCCGCGAGGCGCTGGAAGCCTATGGCTCCCAACACGTACTGGAAAACGCCGCCGAGGCTTTTCGCGCTGATCGTAAACGCCAGCAGTCGCAGGCCGAGCAGCGCGAGACAGATGATTTGCGACCAGTGCGCATCACCATATTTCCCCGCTCGAACGCCGGACCGACAGATCTCCGGCTTCCAGCGCGGTAAACCGCCATGCAGATTCAAGGTCTCGAAGCACTCTCCCCCCAAGATCGGGCGCGCGTCATTTATACGCAGGCCCGATCATCCATGAATGACCGCCTTTGGAAAGCGGCAATTGGTGGGGCGCAAGACGACAGCTCAATTAGTCAGGCGCCCTGTCGTCATGGTGCGATGAGGCTCCCAATAGAAATGAGCGATCTGCTTGGCACCCATCAGGAGGCCAGTGCGCTCGCGCGCTTTTTCGATGTTCCCACTGCTGCGGCAGGGCCGAGCCCCGCC
>CETS01161604.1_pt1 | contig 23279 bp, 23 predicted proteins | sample 356391 | NCBI WGS metagenome assembly CETS01 (sample SAMEA2622673, study PRJEB7988) | marine metagenome | isolation source: saline water (ENVO:00002010), including
GACAAGACTCCTTTTTATGCAGAATCTGGAGGACAAGTTGGTGATTCAGGCTCCATACAAAACAATGATTTTTCTTTGAATGTTATTGATACTCAAAAAAGCGGTGATTCTATCATTCATATTTGTGATTTAGAAAAAGGTTCATTGAGTGAAGAATTCGATGTTAATTGTAAAATTGATGATTTACGAAGAGAAGATATTAAGTCAAACCATTCTGCCACACATTTATTGCATCAGGCATTAAAAGATGTCCTTGGTTCTCATATTAGTCAGGCAGGATCACTTGTTGGTCCAAATTATTTAAGATTTGATTTTACGCATCCTAATAAACTTGCTAAAAATGATATTGAAGCAATTGATTTAATTGTTAACGATAAGATTGTTGAAAATATACCAGTAACAACACAAATAAAAACTTTAGAAGAAGCAAAACAAGAAGGAGCCACTGCTTTATTTGGAGAGAAATATGGAGAAAAGGTTAGAGTGTTAACCATGGGTTCTTTTTCAAAAGAATTGTGTGGAGGAACGCATGTTTCATCTACTGGAGAAATTAGCAAATTTATGATCACCCAAGATAAGGCAATTGCAGCTGGGGTAAGAAGAGTACATGCTATTACAGGTCAATATGTTGATTCCTATATTAAAAGTGAAATGGATGTTACTAATCGTTTGAAAGAAGCTTCTCAAAAGAAGGAGCTCGAAAAAAAGAGCCAATCAGACTTGTTAAATGCCATTGATATTGATACAATTATTGAAAATCAACAGCAGTTAGATAATATTCCATTTATCAATGAAGAGGTTGTTTTGGAGTCAGCTGACGGTTTGAAAAAATTAAATAAAAAATTAAATAAAAAATTCAAATCAGGTATCGCAGTTTTTTCTACAGATATTAGTGGAAATAGGGCAATATCAGTAAGCATATCAAAAGATTTGATTGAGAAATCATTATCTGCTGGAAATCTAGCAAAATCTATCGCTGAAAAGCTAGGTGGTGGTGGAGGAGGTAAAGATGATTTTGCCATGGCTGGTACATCTTCAGGATTTTCTTTAGATGAGATTAAATCTGTCATTAATGAAACAATAAAAAAGGAATTGGGGAAAATTTAATGCAATCACAACAAAACAATAATTCCTATATCATTTACATCGAAAAAAATGAAAAGGTAATGGAAAAACTAACTCAATTCTGTATAGATAATGATATTGCTTCTGCTCAAGTTTCTGGAATAGGAGCAGTTAAAAATATTGATCTAGGTGTTTATGATATTGGCAAAAAAGACTATCATCATAAGCTGTTTGAAGAAATCCATGAATTGATTTCATTTCAAGGTAATATAGCATTAAAAGATGGAGAACCATTTGTGCATGCACATATTACAATTGGCAATCATGATATGGATGTATTTGGAGGCCATCTTTTTGAGATGGAAGTAGCAGCAGTTGGAGAATTTATTTTACACGTTTTTGATCAAGAGACACATAGAGAAATTGATGATGATATAGGATTAGCTACATTAAACTTATGCAAGATATAAAAGGGAATAACTATGAATAAATTAAAAGCACCAAAACCGGTTGGACCATACTCATTGTTTAGATACTTAAATGATGATTCACATTGGGTAACATGTGGGCAAATCCCTCTTGATCCTGAATCTGGAGAATTAAACAACGAAACTATAGAAAAAGAAGTAGAACAAGTATTTGATAATATTGAAGCAGTTTTGGCTGAGAATAATAAATCAATAAATGATGTGAAAAAGTTTACTGTATATTTAACTGATTTGGTGAACACCCCTTTGGTGAATGCTCAAATTGAAAAAAGAGTTAATAAACCTTTTCCAGCAAGGACTACAATTCAGGTTTCAGCTTTACCAATGGGATCCAGAGTAGAAATTGAATGTCTAGGTTAATTAAATCATTTCTTATCATTTGTTTTTTTATTTCATTTTTGTTTCCTCAGAAAAAAATGGATTTTCGTTCTGAAAGTGAACAGCTAAAAGATCCAAAAATAGCAATGAAACGTTCTTTAATTTTTCCGGGAGCTGGTCAATTATATAACAATCAAAAAATAAAAGGATCTATATTGATAGCAGGAGAATTGTTTGCTCTATGGAGCTTTAACGAGAATAAAAAAAAATATGACAACTATGATGGTTCAGAAAGCCATTCTCGTGATTACTACCTAAGAAAAAGAAATCGCTTTGCATGGATAGCCGTAGGTTTGTATTTTTACGGAATGTTAGATGCAGTTGTTGAGGCTCATCTAGATAATTTTGATAAGGTTGTAGAGGAAAATGATCCACTGCAAGGACTAGAGGGAAATAGTGACTAAAAGAGAACAATGGAGTTCAAAAACAGGTTTTATCTTAGCTGCTGCTGGGTCAGCAGTTGGATTAGGTAATATTTGGAAGTTTCCTTATATCGCTGGTGAGAATGGCGGAGCTGCTTTTTTATTTATATATCTTATCTGTATCTTAGCAATTGGATTACCAATACTAAATGTCGAAATATTACTAGGAAGAGAAACACAAAAAAACCCTGTTGGTGCATTTAAAGCAATTCATGGTGACAATTCAAATTGGAAGTATGTTGGCGCATTAGGAGTTTTTGCTAGTTTTACTATTCTTTCTTTTTATAGTATTGTTGGAGGTTGGTCTGTTGCTTATACGATTGAAGCGCTTAAAGGTACTTTTGCTTCATTCCCTAATCCTGAAGTTGCAGGAGAATTTTTTAATTTAAAAAACAGCAATCCTTATTGGGTATTAGGATATCATACTATCTTTTTTCTATCTATTATTGGAATTATACTTTCTGGTGTTAAGGGAGGTTTAGAAAAAGCTAGCAAGTTTCTTATGCCAGTACTTTTATTGATCCTTTTCGCATTGGTTGTTAATGGCTTAATGTTGCCTGATTCAGATAAAGGCATGGAATTTTTATTTAGTCCTGATTGGTCCAAAATTAATCCTAGCACCTTTTTGTTAGCTCTTGGTCATGCATTTTTCACGCTAAGTTTAGGTATGGGTGCAATGATGACTTATGGAAGTTATTTATCGGATAATGATGATATCGTTAATGCATCCTATATGGTTGCATTCCTTGATACAGTTATTGCTATATTGGCTGGTGTAGCTATTTTTACTGTTGTGTTCTCATCAGGTTATGATCCTACAGCTGGTCCTGGTTTAGTCTTCCATGTGTTACCTCCATTGCTTGCTCAGTTACCTGGAGGGTATATCTTTGCATTTTTATTCTTTTTGTTGTTAACAATTGCGGCGGTGACTTCTGGAATTTCAATTTTAGAAGTTAGTGTTTCTTACCTAGTTGACGAATTAAAATTTTCAAGAAAAAAAGCAACTATGATTATGGGTGCTTTGGTTTATCTTGCTGCTATTCCATGTGCTTTATCTTTTAATTTGCTTTCAGATGCAACAATCCCAATACAAGGTAAAGCATTTACATTTTTTGATGTAGCGGACTTCCTTGCTTCTAACATATTGTTACCATTAGGCGGATTTTTCATTGCTATTTTTGCAGGGTATGTCTGGAGTATTGACAGTACTGTGAAAGCCCTTTTAAAGGGAAATTCTGAATCTTTATATTTTGGGAATTCAATTCTTAATTCTTCGACCTCAAAAACAATTTTTGGTTTATTAATTAAATATTTAAGCCCCGTGTTAATTTTCCTTGTATTTCTGTATCAATTTGGATGGATTTAAATTAAATGTTTAGAAGATTCTTCCCAGTTGAATCAAATCAATACAAATCGCTTCGTAACTTATTTCACAAAATTGATACTGATTCATTAAATCGCTTTGAAATATTTTTCCCAATGTGGATAATGTTTGCTTTTCAGCATTATTTAGTTAAATCATATGATAGTCTAAATATGGGAATTGATATAAATAAATATTATTTATTCTCAATGATTACAGAAGATCTTATTGGTGTTATGAATATTTTACTCCATTCATTGTTATTCTTATGGTTAATGAAAAAGTTTGAATCTTTTGGTCCATTTCGAATAGTAAAAATGGATTCACAAACTAATTTTCTACTATTTTTATCATTATATGCTTTTATTGACATAATAATTTTCGGAAAAGCGATGGTAGGGTTAGCTCTATTAATGATTGTCCTGTATCTTTTATATCGATCAGATAGTTTTCAGATAAAAATTGGATCCATTATTTTAACCATTATTGCTATGATTTTTTCTATCAATCAAAATGAGCCAATTGTTTCAACTGCTGCAGCTGTTTATTTACCATTTTTATTTGTTGCATTAATAGGAAAATCAGATAGCTATCTTCATTATGCACAAAAATATTTACCATTAATTCTTTTTATATTTTTAACAACAAAAGAGCTATGGTTTGGTTTGATTGGAATAGGGTACTTTCTGTTTCTTAATTCTTATTACTATTTCACATCAGAATCCAGGTACAATTGGTTAAAATTTGATCATAATTATTAAACCACTGGATTTTCTTATCTTTTTTATTAAATTCCTCAATGGTTACCTTAACTAAAGCTTTTTATTCTAAAAAGTTATTATTAACTATCCCACTTTTTGCGTTCGGAGTTATCTATGGCTAAAAATGTTATTAAGAAAGCATTAACATTTGACGATGTATTATTAGTTCCTCAAAAATCATCAGTGCTTCCAAAAGAAGTTAATTGTTCTACAAAACTAACAAAGAATATTACTCTTAATATTCCTTTAATGAGTGCGGCAATGGATACTGTTACAGAATCAGAAATGGCTATTGCACTTGCTAGACAAGGAGGAATTGGAATAATACATAAAAATTTCAGTATTGAAAAACAAGCTTTGATGATTGATAAGGTTAAACGTTATGAAAGTGGTATGATTACTAACCCAATTACACTTCAACAAAGCAGACCAATCAGAGAAGCAAGGCAATTAATGGAACAATACTCAATTGGCGGATTGCCAGTTCTTTCAAAAAATAAATTGGTTGGTATAATTACTAAGAGAGATATCAGATTTGAGCAAGATTTAAATGTTTTAGTAAAAGATAGAATGACTTCTAAAAATCTTATTACTGTTTCTCTTGGTACAAGCAACAAAGAAGCAAAAAAAATACTACAAAAACATAGAATTGAACGTTTATTAGTAGTTGATGACAAGAAAAATTTAGCAGGACTAATTACTGTAAAAGATTTGACAAAAAAAGAAGAATTTCCTCATTCATCAAAAGATAAAAAAGGAAGACTGCGTGTTGGCGCAGCAGTTAGTGTAAGAGAAGATTGGCAGGATAGAATATCTGCGCTCGTAAAAGTTGGAATTGACGTGATTGTTGTTGATACAGCTCATGGTCATTCCGTATATGTACTAGATTTGGTTAAAAAAATTAAAAAGAAATTTCCTAAAGTCGATATTATAGCTGGGAATGTTGCTACTGCAGAAGCGACAGTTGATCTTATTAAAGCAGGGGCTGACTGTGTAAAGGTTGGCATTGGTGCTGGTTCAAGTTGTACCACAAGAATTATATCCGGAGTGGGAGTTCCTCAATTATCTGCTGTCATAGATTGTGCTAAAGCTGCAAAAAAATACAAAATTCCAATCATTGCAGATGGAGGAATACGATATAGTGGAGACGTTGCTAAATCATTAGCTGCAGGTGCAAATGTTGTAATGTTGGGAGGATTATTAGCAGGAATGGATGAAAGTCCTGGAGAAACTATTGTTTATGAAGGAAGAAGATATAAGTCTTATCGAGGTATGGGTTCATTAGCTGCAATGAAAGAAGGTGGAGGAGATAGATATTTTCAGCAAGAAAAAGATGAGCTGAAACTCGTCCCAGAAGGAATTGAAGGAATGGTACCATTCAGAGGACCTGTTAGCAATTCATTATTCCAATTAATTGGTGGCTTGAAATCTTCTATGGGTTATTGCGGGGCAAAGAATTTGTCATCATTCCATAAAAATAGCCACTTTATTGAAATTTCATCTGCTGGAGTAAAAGAAAGTCATCCACATGAAGTTAGCATAGTAAAAGAAGCCCCAAATTATCAGGGTCACGATAAATAATTATTTACTTAAGGAATTTAAGTGATTAGTAATCTTTGATTTTTGTCTAGCAGCATTATTCTTATGTATTAATTTTTTGCTTGCCATTTTGTCGATAAAAGATACAGCATCTCCATAAAGATTTTTTGCTTTCTCAGCATCTTTTTCAGATAGAACGCTTTTAATCAAGGTTCTCATTTTAGATTTATTCTGAGAGTTAATTTCTCTACGCTTTAAATCTTGTCTGTCTCGTTTTATTTGTTGTTTATGTCTATCTACCATAAGTGCTTCGCAACTTATTCTTTTCAAAATTGGATGTCAATAAATTTCTAGTTTTGATTATTGTTTTAAAAATTGTAGAACTTAAATTAGTAGGTGACTTTGAACACTTTACAGAAAATATTAAAAAAAGCAAAAAAGAATGACTTTATATCAATCTCAGACTTAATGACCGGGATTGAAACTGGAAAGTTTTCGAGAGAAGAAGTCTCTCAACATGTTTTTAAGCATTCTAATTCTGCTGTAAAAATAGGTATTACAGGTCCTCCTGGTTCAGGTAAAAGTTCATTGATAAATATGTTGATTCCACAGTTAAGAAGTCAGGGTATATCTGTTGGGGTTATTGCAATTGATCCTTCGAGTCCAATTACAGGGGGATCATTTTTGGGAGACCGCGTAAGAATAAACAATGCAATTGATGATGAAGATGTTTTTGTTAGAAGTATGGGTTCTCGTGCTGAGTTAGGTGGGATTACAGAACTAGCAGAAGATTTTTCTGATATTCTTGCATTTACAGGTAAAGATATAGTATTTATTGAGACTGTTGGAATTGGCCAATCTGAATATAGCGTTTCAGAAATCACTGATCTAACTATGTTAGTATTTGTGCCAGAATCTGGAGACGAAATTCAATTATTGAAAGCAGGCATATTAGAATTGGCAGATATATTTATTATTAATAAATATGATAGAGATGATTCAAATCTTATGGTAAAATCAATAAAGAATGTCATTTCATCAACAAAAAAAGATTCAGCTGATAAACAAATTTTTAAAACTAGCTGTAAAACAGGTGATGGAATTAAAGATCTTGGAAGTGCACTTGTTAAATCTCACAGTTCAATCGAAAAGAATGAAAGTGTCAAATCTCGTCGTAAAGAACGTTTTGCTAGAAGAGTAAGAAAAATGGTTGAGAATCGTATAATTGATGAGAAAAAAAGTGAAATAGAAAGTGAAATAGAAGAAATAATAAATAAAAAAAATGAATAATAATTCAGATATGGCTTTTATTGACCATCTTGAAGAGTTGAGATGGAGAATACTAAAATCGTTAGGTTCAATTTTAGTAATGGCTGTACTTACCTTTAATTTTGCAGACTATTTAGTTTATATACTTACAGCTCCTGCTGACAATAGAGGAATAGGTTTGCAGACGCTTACTCCTCAGGGTATGTTCATATTAAAATGGAATCTTGCCATCATTGGAGGTTTTATATTATCTATTCCAGTCATTACTATACAAATATGGAAATTTGTTTCTCCTGGACTATATAATAGAGAAAGGAAAATCCTTCTTCCACTAATTCTAACGGTATTTTTGTGTTTTATCTTAGGTGCCATTTTTGCTTATATGGTGATTTTACCATTTTCATTGAACTTTTTTGCATCGATGGTCACTGACAATGTTCAGAATAATTTTTCTATTAATTACTACTTTAGTTTTGTTTTAGCATTAATTATTGGTTCGGGCGTAATCTTTGAGATGCCAGTTGCATCATTTCTTTTTTCATCCATCGGAATTATCACACCTAGTTTTTTAAGAAGGTTTCGAAGAGAAGCAATAATGGTTACTGTAATATTGTCAGCAATTATTACACCGCCAGATCCTATTAGTTTAATAATTATGTCTATACCAATGGTTATATTGTATGAGATTAGCATTCTTGTTTCTTGGATATCAAATAGATTGTTTAATCAAGACGAGTAATGAAAAAAATTCTTATTATACGAATGAGCTCCATTGGCGATATTGTTTTGTCAACATCATTTATTCAATCTGTTAAAGATAAATTTCCTAATTCTGAAATTGATTTTCTTATTAAGTCTGAATTCGTTGATATTGTTAAAAATCATCCTCTGATTGATAACACCATTATTTTTGACAAAAGACTTGGTTTTAAAGAACTTATAAGACTTGGAAAAAGTCTTCGAAAAAATAACTATGATATCATATATGATATACATAGCGTTTTCAGAACAAGGGTTTTATCATTTTTATTAAGAAATCATTTATTTAAACAAATTAAAAAACCTAGACTGAGAAGATTTATGCTTTTTTATGCTTATCAGAATTTTTTTGAAAAGAGTTTTAGTCACATTAAGATGTATCATTCTTTGCTTGGAAAAAAAGATTCCTTCCCAAAAACAAAGCTATATTTGTCTGAAAAGGAAATAGAAGATACAAAGATTTATCTATCTGATAATAATATTGGAAATAATTTCATTACAATAGTTCCTGGAGCAGCATGGAGTCAAAAACAATGGTCTATTGATAACTATAACAATTTGATGACAAGATTAATTAAAGCATTTAATTCTAAAATTGTTATTCTAGGATCTACTAATGATGTTATATGCGATCAAATTATAAAGAGTGAAAATATTATTAATCTTAAAGATCGTACTACATTAAGAATGGCAATTGGTATATTAAAATTTTCCAAACATACTATAGGTAGTGATACAGGATTGCTTCATATATCTGAGGCAATGAATACGCCTGTTACAATGATTCTTGGACCTACATCACAAGAAACAGGAGCTAGCGTTGTTCTTGAGAATTCTATTTTAATTGAAAATAAAGATTTGTGGTGCAGGCCTTGTTCTCAGAATGGTAGTAGACCTTGTTATAGAAAAGAACAATATTGTATGTCTGAAATAGATAGCGAAAAAGTGTTTAATAGCATCAATAATTCGATAAAAATATGAGATATATCTGGCTAACAATTTACAATTTGATTATTTACCCACTATTTTTTGTGTTGACACTTTTTTTGATTCCATTTAATAAAAAAATTCGATTAGGTTTTTTTGGAAGACTTAAATCTAGAAAAGAATTGCTAAAATTTAAGAGTAAAACTTCTTTCTCAAAAAATTATTGGTTTCATGTTTCTTCTCATGGAGAATATCAGCAAGTACAATCTATTATTGCTGAATTAAAAAAGGACAATATTGGTATTATTGTTTCATTCTTTTCTCCTTCAGGGTTTAACAATGTAAATGATGATAATATTGATTGTAAGATTTATTTGCCTTTTGATTTCCTTATTTCTTTGTATCGTTCTTTAAAGATTGTTAATCCTTCTAAATTTATTATTGCTTCTTATGATGTTTGGCCGAATGTGATATCTGTATGTAAGATGTTGGGAATTAAAACTTTATTAATTTCATTAAGAATTCATTCAGATAGCTTCAAACTTTCATTTATAGGAAGAAGTTTATATAAAGCTGTATATGACCAGATTAATCAAATTTTTACCGTTTCTTCCAAAGATTTATCGAATTTGAAAAAAATTATTAACAGCGAGCGATTTATGGCCATGGGAAATCCTCGTTTTGATGTAGCTTATCTAAAATCAGAAGATGTTAGCATTAAGATTTCTTTGAATGATAGAATTGATAAGAAATTATTTTTATTTGCAAGTTTATGGCCTGAAGATCATAAGATATTATTTCCTCATATATTTGATTTATTAAAAAAACATTCAAACTCAAAAATTATTCTTGTTCCACATGAAATTTCAGAAAGCATTATAGGTAGCTATGAAACGTTAGCTAAAGAAAATAACTTATCTTATAAAGTAATAGATAGATATCTTGATATGAAAAATATTGAAGAAGATGTAATTATTGTCAATGCAGTGGGAATATTATATAAGCTATATTGGCAATCATATGCGTCTTATATAGGAGGAGGTTTTTCGATTGGTGGAATCCATAATATTATGGAGCCAGCTGTTGCTAGTAATCCTGTTATTTTTGGTAAAAATTATTCAAACTCAAATTTTCTAGAAGCAAATCAATTATTAAGTAGTTCTGCGGCATTTTCTGTCAATTCATCTGAAGATTTGATGAACACATTTACAAACCTTTCAAATAAAGATTTTTATTTGCATGCTAGCAATTCATCAAAAAATGTGATTGAGAATAATCTCGGTTCAACTAAAAAATTAATGTCTGTTATTGTAGATGGGTAAAATTTTTAGAACTAGCGATATTTTTCTTGTACCTAATTTGATTACTATTACTAGGCTTGTTTTAATGATTCCACTTCTTATTTCATATTATTTCGATTATATGATTTATTTTTATGTCTTGTTAGTAATTACAATTATATCTGATTTTCTTGATGGAATCTTGGCAAGACGTTTAAACCAGATATCAGAACTAGGAAAAGCTTTAGATCCTTTAGCAGACAATTTAACTTTATTTTTATTTTCAATTGTTTTATCAATTAAAGGGTTGGTTCCAGTGTGGTTTTGTGTGTTTTATTTTATCAGACAATTATTATTGCTTACTTTATCTCTAATTTATTTGCCTAAAATTAATAGTGTTCTTGGGTCCAGTTTTATTGGAAAATGGGGTATTGGAATTTTAACGCTCGGACTTGCAATATATGCAATTAAAATCGAATCTTTATTTAATGTTGCAGAGATCCTTGTTTATATCTCTACTGCACTTCTTGCTATTAGCTTGCTTGATTATTTACGATTTTTTTATACAATTACTGTAAAAAAATAGAACCTATTGTCATACTTTATTTATTGTTTTTTTTATTCATAAAACTTAAATTTAAAGAGACAATATGGCAGACTTTAAGTTAGTTTCTGATTTTAATCCTTCTGGAGATCAACCAAGAGCTATTAATGAGCTCGTAGATGGCATCAATTCTGAAATAAAACACCAGACTTTGTTAGGTGTTACAGGCTCTGGAAAGACTTATGCTATTGCAAAAGTAATTGAAAAAGTGCAAAGACCAACTTTGGTAATATCTCATAATAAAACATTGGCAGCGCAACTATATGGCGAGTTTAAAAGTCTGTTTCCTAATAATGCAGTAGAATACTTTATAAGTTACTACGATTATTATCAACCAGAATCATATATGCCAGTTACAGATACTTTTATTGAAAAAGATTTCTCAATGGATGAAGAAATAGATAGACTAAGATTGAAAGCTACCAGCTCTCTAGTAGAAAGAAGTGACGTAATTGTGGTAAGCTCCGTATCTTGCATATATGGCTTAGGATCTCCTGAAGAATATAAAAATCAAATAATATCATTGAAAAAAGGGGAGAATATTAATCGAAGACAACTCACAGAATCTCTTGTTGATATTTACTATCAAAGAAATGATCAAGTGCTTGAGAGATGCAATTTTAGAATCATGGGAGATATTTTTGAAATATTTCCAGCATATGAACAAAACGCCATTAGAGTTGATATTTTTGATAATAAACTAGAATCAATTGTCACCTTTAATCCTATTACTGGCGAAGAAATAGAGGAGATTGAAGAAATCTCTCTTTATCCAGCAAGGCATTTTGTATCAGATAAAGAAAAGAACAAAAAAATAATTAAAGAAATAAAAAAAGATTTAAATGATAGGTTAGATTATTTCAATAAGAATGAGAAGTTATTAGAAGCTCAAAGGCTAAGCCAAAGAACCAATTTTGATATAGAGATGATTGATGAAGTAGGATATTGTTCCGGCATTGAAAACTATTCTAGATATTTCGATGAGAGAGATCCGGGGGAAAGACCTTGGACATTGATAGATTTCTTTCCTAAAGACTTTATAACTGTAATTGATGAATCTCATGTCACTCTTCCTCAGATAAAAGGAATGTATAATGGAGATAGGAAAAGAAAAGAAAACCTTGTAGAACATGGCTTTAGATTGCCTGCTGCTTATGATAATAGACCTCTTAAGATTGATGAATTTGAATTGATTCAAAATCAAAATATATATGTTTCTGCAACACCTGCTGAAAAAGAATTGGATTTATGTTCTGGCGTTATCACAGAATTGATTAATAGACCAACGGGATTATTGGATCCAATAGTCAACGTTAAACCTTCTTCTGGACAGATAGAAGATTTAATTAGCCAGATTAATAAACGAGTTGAAAAAAAAGAAAGATGTTTAGTAACTACTCTTACCAAGAAAATGGCTGAAGATTTATCAGAATATTTAAGTACAATGAATATTAGAGTCAGATATCTTCATTCAGAAATAAAGACAATCGAAAGAGTAAAGATTTTAAGAGATTTAAGGTTAGGAGATTTTGATGTATTGGTTGGAATCAATTTGCTAAGAGAAGGTCTTGATTTGCCTGAAGTCTCTCTTGTTGCAATTTTAGATGCTGATAAAGAAGGATTTTTACGATCAAAAAGTTCTTTAATTCAGACTGCTGGTAGAGCAGCTAGAAACGTAGCAGGAGAAGTAATTCTTTATGGTGATAAAATCACAGATTCGATGCAACATTTGATTGATGAAACTCGCCGAAGAAGAAAAATACAGGAAGACTTTAACAAGCAAAATGCTATTACTCCTAAATCTATTGAAAAATCAAAAGATGATATACTTGGTGCAACCAAAGTTGCTGAATCATTTCATGAAAATGAGATTAGCATCAAAAGAGATATTAAAACTGATAAATTTTTGAAAGAAGATAAGAAGATTGCACTTGAAATGATTAGGCAAGAAATGTTGGAAGCTGCTGAAAATCTTGAATTCGAAAGAGCAGCATTATTAAGAGATGAGATTACAAATTTAGAAAGAGAAATTAATATTAGTAAATAAGAGGATAAAATGAATATTGATCTAATTAAAAAACAAACTGGTATTATTGGCGAAAGTGAAGAAATTAATGAAGTATTAGAAACAGTTTCTCAAATTGCTGGCGTGGATATATCTGTTTTGGTAAATGGAGAATCTGGAACTGGAAAAGAATTGATAGCAAAAGCTATTCACGCTGCAAGCAAGCGTTCTAACAATGATTTAGTGATTGTGAATTGCGGTGCTATTCCAGAAGGCATTATTGAAAGTGAATTATTTGGACACAAAAAAGGCGCTTATACAGATGCAAGCGAATCAAGAAAAGGTTATTTTGAAACAGCAAATAAAGGAACAATTTTTCTAGATGAGATTGGTGATATGCCATTGGAAACTCAAGTAAAAGTGTTAAGAGTTCTAGAAAGTGGAGAATATATGAGAGTAGGAGATTCTAATTTAAAAAAAACAGATACTAGAGTCGTAGCTGCTACCAATAAAGATTTAGCAAAGTTGGTTAAAGAAGGGAAATTTAGGCAAGATCTTTATTATAGGCTCAAAACAGTTACAATAAACATACCATCTTTAAGACATCGAAAAGGAGATATAAGACTCCTTGTTGAAAGATTTGCTCTTCAATTCACTAGAACGAATAAGATTAAATATAAAGGCTTCACACCAGAGGCAATTAAAGTAATTCAGAGATTTGATTGGCCAGGTAACGTAAGAGAATTAAGAAATTTTGTTGAAAGCATATTAACCTTGGAAAAAGGAGAGAGAATTACTGCAGAAATTGTTGAAAAACAGCTACGTGATGAAAAGGTGGTAGAATTTTCTGATAATCCAGCTTTACCTGTTGTAGTAAATCAGCATCCAGACCAGGCGGAAAGAGAGCTGATATTGAGGCAATTATTATTTCTAAGACAAGATATAGAAGAGCTAAAACTAATATTGAAAGACTCTGATTTTTCAATATTAAATTCTTCCAAAAATATCAATGAAAACTTTGCCAATAAAATACATAATGATGGATTTGGAGATTTAGAGGATAATAGCTTGATAAAAGAGCAAGCTATAGGCAATTTCAAGACATCAGATTTAGATAAAGAGATGATTATAAGAACATTAGAACATTTTAATAACAATAGGAGAGCAGCAGCTAAATCTCTTGGGATGAGTGAAAGAACATTATATAGGAAGATTAATGATTATGGTATTGAAAAGAAGATTAATAAAGATAGTTAATTTCTCAATTATATTTTTACTATCTGGGTGTGCGTATTATTCAATGGCTGGATCAATACCAGCCAATATTAAAAATGTATCAATCCCTTTATTTGTTAATGAAACTTCTGAATTCGAATTGTCAGAAAAATTAACTAACAAAATTGTTGAACAAATCAGTGAACAAAATATTATAAAAGTTTCAAATAACTTAAATACTGATAGCATTATAAATGGTAATATAGTTTCAGTCTCAGATGGCCCTTATGCATTTAATGATAACGAACAGGTAAGTGAGTATCGTTTTTCAATCAAGGTAAAAGCAGCTTGGATTGACAATAGCGATGATGAAGAGCTATTTGCAAAGGATTTTTCTTCTTTTGGAACTTATAGCATTGATAATGATCCTTCTTCTGATGGTTTAGATAATGATAATGATGGTTTAATTGATGGTGCTGATAGCGATGAATTTGGAGATTCAAGAGAGCTTGCAATTAATGTTGCAATTGACAAAATTGCGATTGATATTGTGAATGCAGTACTATCAACATGGTAATATTATGAGTCAAACAGATATAACAAATTTAAAAGATTTTATTGGTAAAGAAGTTCAAGTAAACGGTTGGGTTTACAACATGCGATCAATTGGAAAAATTTGGTTTGTTATTGTAAGAGATGGAACCGGTTATGTTCAATGTGTTGTATCAAAAGACGATGTAAATGATGATATTTTTAAACTTGAAGATGTTTTAACTCAAGAATCTTCTCTTATTGTTAAAGGGGTGGTTCAAGAAGATAAGAGATCTGAAAGTGGCGTTGAAATTATTGCGAAAGATATTGAAGTCGTTCATATTGCGGATGAATACCCAATATCTTTAAAAGATCATGGTGTTAGTTTTTTAATGGACAATCGACATCTATGGCTAAGATCAAAGAAACAATTTGCTATTATGAAGATTAGGCAAAGAATAATCAAATCAATACGAGATTTTTTTGATGACAGAGGATTTGTTTTAATTGATTCTCCTATGTTTACTGGTAATGCTGTTGAAGGAACAACAACGCTTTTTGAAACAGACTATTTTAATAGATCTGCATATCTAACACAAAGCGGCCAGTTGTACCAAGAAGCCGGAGCTATGGCGTTTGGAAAAACTTATTGTTTTGGACCTTGTTTTAGAGCTGAAAAATCAAAGACTAGAAAACATCTTACAGAGTTTTGGATGGTTGAACCTGAAATTGCATATTGCGATATAAACCAAAATATGGATTTAATTGAAGAATTTATATCTTACATTGTTTCTGAATGTTTAGAGCATTGTTCTCAAGAGCTAGAAATTCTTGATAGAGATTTGTCAAAACTAAAAAATATTGCTACACCATTCCCAAGAATATCTTATGATGATGCATTAAAAATACTGAAAGATAAAAATCATGATTTCAAATATGGAAGTGATTTTGGTGCTCCTGATGAAGAAGCAATAGCTTCTGAGTTTGATAAACCTGTTATGATACATTCTTGGCCACATGAAACCAAAGCGTTTTATATGAAAAGAGATAGTTCTGATAAATATGCATTAGGGGTGGATGTAATAGCACCAGAAGGATATGGAGAAATAGTTGGGGGAGGACAAAGAGAGGATGAGCACGACTTGCTTGTCAAACGTATTAAAGATCATGGTTTACCTCTTGATGCATTTAAGTGGTATTTAGATTTAAGAAAATATGGCTCTGTTCCTCACTCTGGATTTGGATTAGGCCTTGAAAGAACTGTTTCCTGGATATGCGGAATTGATCATATCAGACAAACAATTCCTTTTCCAAGAACTATGGGAAGGCTTGAACCATAATGAAATTTAGCGGAAGAATTGCTGTTTTCGGGGGGAGAGAGATTACAGAATCTATATATAATGATACCGTTGAGATTGGCAGAAAAATGGCTAAAGAAAATTGGCTGGTCTTTTGCGGTGGAGGTGAAGGAGTAATGGAAGCAATTGCTAAAGGAGTATCAATGGAAAATGGGACTTGCATTGGTATTTTAAAGGATAAAGACTTTAAAACTGGTAATCAATTTCTTACAATTCCTATTTCTACAGGCATGGATATAACAAGGAATGCTTTGATAAGCTATAATTGCGATCTTGGTGTAGCTATTTCAGGTGCTTACGGAACATTAAGTGAAATAGCTTATACGCTAGCACAAGATAAGAAGTTGTTATGTTACAATAGCTGGGATATTCCAGGCTCTATTCAGATTGATTCTGTTGACTCGTTAATCAAGGAAGTCCAAAAATGTCTCAACCAATAAAAGTTGGCCTTTGTCAAATTAATCCTACGTTAGGAGATTTTGATTATAACTATAATAAAATTTTAGATAGCTATAATGACGCTCTTAAACAAAATTGTGAACTTGTAGTATTTCCAGAAATGGTAGTAACAGGTTATCCCCCACAAGATCTTTTATTATCTGATAAATTTATAGATAAGAATTTGTCTATACTTAATGATTTTGTTAAGCATGTTTCCAAAACTTGCATTCTCGGTTTTGTCAATAGAGAAGATGGAAAGCTATTTAACTCTGCAGCAATTTGTCGAGATGGAAAAATTGTAAAAGTATATAATAAAATTCTTTTGCCTACGTATGATGTTTTTGATGAAGACCGTTACTTTGAAAATGGTTCAGAGATTGGACAGTTTGATATTGATATTGACGGAAAAAATCTTAATTGTATTATTCAAATCTGTGAAGACCTTTGGGAAGATGACTATAATCGAAAATTATCGAAGGAGATTATAGATTTAAATCCAGATCTTATTGTTAACATCTCTTCTTCTCCATATCATAGAAATCGCAAAAGTGTTAGAAAAGAATTAATTGCAAATAAATTTGCTGATGCTAATTGTCCTTTTATTTATTGCAATCTTGTTGGAGGGCAGGACGAATTAATTTTTGATGGAAATTCTTTAGTATTGAATTCTGACATGAACCTTATTAAAGAAGGAAAATCTTTCGAAGAAGATCTTGTGATAGCAGATTTATCATCTCCTTCTATCAATCAAGAAAACGAAGAAACTGATGAAGAAATGTATCAAGCGCTATGTCTTGGTGTAAAAGATTATTTCCGAAAAACAGGACACAAAAAAGCTGTAATTGGTTTGAGCGGAGGTATTGATTCAGCGCTTGTTGCATGTTTAGCAGTCGATGCTCTTGGACCAGAAAATGTTCATTTAGTTTCTATGCCTTCTCGATTCTCTAGCAATCACAGTAAGTCTGATGCAAAAGAATTAGCAACAAACTTAAATGCTAATTTTGAAACAATTGATATTGATGATTTATTTCAAAAATATTTAGATACGCTCGATCATAAATTTAAAGGAATGGAGACCAATGTTGCTGAAGAAAATATACAGTCACGAATTAGAGGAAATATATTGATGGCATTTTCCAATAAATTTGACTGTTTAGTCCTTTCAACAGGAAATAAAACAGAACTTGCCTTAGGTTATTGTACTCTTTACGGTGATATGAGTGGAGGGTTATCTGTAATTGGTGATTTATCAAAAACTGATGTATACAATCTTTCAAAGTGGAAAAATAAAAATTCAAATAATGTTATTCCTGAAAACTCTATTACAAAAGCTCCATCAGCAGAATTGGCTGAGAATCAAGTTGATCCTTTTGATTATGATAGTATTAGCCCAATTGTAGATAAGATTATCTATAGCGAATCTTTTGATAAAGACTTTTCAGATAAAGATGGTATTAGAAAAAAAATTAATCAAAATGAATTTAAAAGAAGGCAAGCAGCGCCAATATTACGTGTCAGCAGAAAAGCCTTTGGTATTGGTAGGCGCTTTCCTATAGTTAATCACTTTCATGAGTGATATCAAAAACATACGTAATTTTTGTATCATTGCTCATATTGATCATGGGAAATCTACTCTTGCAGATAGATTATTAGAGTTTACTGGTACAATCTCTAAAAAAAAGATGAAAGATCAAGTTCTTGATAATATGGAACTTGAAAGAGAAAGAGGAATTACCATTAAAAGTCATTCAATTAGGATGTCTTTTAAGAATCATACACTTAACCTTATTGATACTCCAGGCCATGTAGATTTTTCTTATGAAGTTTCACGTACGCTTTCTGCAAGTGAGGGCGCACTATTAGTTGTTGATGCAGCTCAAGGAGTTGAAGCTCAAACAGTTACAAATTATTTACTGGCAGTTGATAATAATCTTAAAATAATTCCAATAATAAATAAGATTGATCTTCCTAATGCTGATATAGAAAATGTCAAAAAACAAGTTATTGAATTAACTGGATGCGAAGAAGAAGAAATCTTGCTAGCAAGCGCAAAAAGTGGAGATGGCATTGAAGATATATTAAATACAATTATTGAAAATGTACCATCCCCAAGTTTTTCAAAAAGCAATGAATTAAAAGCTCTTATTTTCGACTCTATTTTTGATAAATATCGTGGAGTTATTGCATATGTTCGTGTTTACGAAGGTTCTATAAAGCCTGGTATGAAGATTAAATTTTTTTCACATGATGTTTATTATGATGTTGATGAAGTTGGACATTTTGTGATTGATAGAAAAAAGGCTACATCTCTTGAAGAAGGTGAAGTTGGTTACGTTATCGCAAATATTAGAGATATTGAACATGTTCTTCCAGGAGATACAATTACAACTGTTAAAAATTCTTGCACTGAGGCTTTGCCAGGTTTTCAAAAAATTAAACCAATGGTTTTTTCAGGATTATTTCCTTCAGATGCAGATGATTATGACGATCTACGTACAGCATTAGAGAAACTTAAACTTAATGATGCTTCGTTGTTGTTTGAGCCGGAAGTAAGTGATGCTCTAGGCTTTGGATATCGATGTGGTTTTTTAGGTTTGTTACACATGGAGATAATTCAAGAAAGATTGGAGCGTGAATTTAATCTTTCGATTGTAACAACAAGCCCTAATGTAAAATATTTAGCAAATCTTAAAGATAAAACACAAGTTGAAGTTCATAGACCTGCGTTATTGCCTGCACCTAAAATTCTAGAGTCTATTCTAGAACCAATAGTTATGGCAGAAATACTAACTCCATCAGAATATATTGGCAATGTAATGAAAATTTGTCAAGACAGAAGAGGGAAGTATAAATCAACATCTTATTTGTCAAACTCTAAAGTGCAATTGATATATGAGCTACCATTAGGAGAGATTATATTTGATTTTTATGATTCTATTAAATCAGTTTCCAAAGGTTATGCTTCTTTTGACTATACGTTCAAAGAATACAGAGAAAGTAAATTGGATAAACTAGATATACTTATTAATAAAGAACCTGTAGATGCATTATCAATGATTTGTTCAAAAAAAGATTCTTATCATCGCGGTTTAGCCTTATGTAAAAAATTAAAAGAACTTATTCCAAGACAGCAAATTCAAATTCCAATTCAAGCATCTATCGGAACTCGAGTGATTGCAAGAACAAATATTCCTGCATTCAGAAAAAATGTCACTGAAAAATTATATGGCGGTGATGTTACAAGAAAAAGAAAACTTCTTGAAAAACAAAAGAAAGGGAAGAAAAGAATGAGAATGATTGGTAAAGTTGAAGTTCCTCAAGAGGCTTTGTTAGCTGTTTTGAAGATATAAGATGATCAAAGACTATCTAGAAAAATCAAGATCTCCTTGGTATAGTTTTATTTTCGCATTTCCTGCATTAGTTATATACGAATTGGGTCTTTTCTGGATGAGAAATGTTGAATTTACATATATTCAAAATGGCGCTGACGTTTTAATAGAGCAGATAATTTACAATTCTAGTTTTGAAGTATTGCATGTTAGCTCAACAATTTTTTTTATAGCACTAATTTTTGTTTTAGTATATCAAAAGAAAAAATTTAAATCACTTCAGGTTAACATGAAGTATTTGAATCTTATGATTATCGAATCATTAACTTATGCTTCTGTATTATTCTTTATTATGGGAAATATTTATTTAATGGATGTATCCTCCAATGATTTGTTATGTAATATTATTTTATCTTTTGGTGCTGGTATTTATGAAGAACTTATATTTAGAGTATTGCTTATTTATATTTTCATACAATTAATGAAATTTTTGTTTCGATTAGGAAACTTTTCTTCACAATTATATGCTATTTTCTTCTCAGCAATCTTGTTTTCTCTTTTTCATTTTATTGGAATAGAATCTTTTAATAATGAAGCATTTGCTGTTAGGTTTATTGCTGGTATTTTCCTTGCAATATTATATGTTCAGAGGGGTTTTGGTATCACAGCAATAACTCATTCAATTTATGATATCTTTGTTATTTTTCTATTAACTTAAAAGATGAAAAAAAGATTTATTTTTACTTTATTTTTTAGCTATATATTTTCTCAATCTGCAATTGATACGTTGTCAGTTACAATCTATCCAGAGTACTATTATCAAGGTGTAATGGTAGAGTATAGATTTGATAAATATAGTAATGAAAAACATACATTTAACTTATCAACTGAAGTTGATTCCGTTCTATATTTAGTATCTAAAGGAGATGAATTTTTTGAGGAAGTAATTAAGATTGATAATCAGTCAATTTCTTCCATTCAAAAGGCAGGTGAACATAAAATATATCTATTTTTAGATAAATATAGTCAAGTTCCTGGCTTAAGAGATTTCTCTTATCAGTTTAACACATTAAGCGATATCAAAACATTGATTATGGCATTCCAATTGCCTTTTGCATCTGAAGATTTTATTCCTAATGCCAATAATATTGCTTTAGAAGAGGTTGGTGACCAAAATGGACTAACTTTTTTGCAAGGAATACTAAATGATTATAAATCAGATGAATTGATTGATATTTCTTTGAGTTATTTTAATCCACATGGTTTGACTTCTATACAATATTCTGCAAATATAAGCGTGGATAATACTCCTCAAAATATTTCACCCCCTACGTCAAGAGATAAATTTGTTACTTATCCTTTTTTAACATGGGAACCAATGCTAATTTTTTTAATATTAACCTTAATATTGGTATTTTTATATGGGAATTCTCAAAGAAAGAACAATGGTTAGAATATTATTACTTATTTGCTTAATTCTTTTGTCTAGCTGTGAAACAAAAAGAGACTCAGTTGGAGGGAGCGATGATTTGATAGTATTGGCAGCAAAGGAAGATAGAGATAAGGTAAAAAGTCTTCTATCTACTGTTTTTAATGATACTTTATTAACTCCAGAGCCAGAGCCTTTCTATAATGTTAAGTTTTCTGATCCGTCTAATTATAATGCTTTAAAAACTCAAACAAATCTAATTATTGCTTCTATTGGCGATTTTGATCTTAATCCTGCTACAAAATTGGCAAAAAATCTACTTGGAGAAACACAATTTAACCAAACACTGGAAGGTCCCCCTGTTATTTTATCTAGAGATCAATTTGCTAAAAATCAGTTATTCATGATTATAAGCGGTTCTGATTCATCAATGATTAAAGATTATTTAATAGAAAACGGTGAATGGATAAAGCAACAGTACAATGAAAACTTTGACAAAAAACAATCTAAATATTTGATAGATGCACAACATCAAGAAGAAAAAGAACTTCTTTTGTTAAGGAAGCATGGTTGGAATATTAATTTACCTTGGGGATGGGAAATTATCAAAAATGAATCTAGTTTTGTTTGGATTGGACAAGAGATGCCATTCAGATGGCTGTCAGTTTATTGGCGAGATGGAAATTATTTTTCAAAAGAGGAAGCCACAAAACTAGCAAATAGTTTCCCAGAAGACTATTTCAAATCTATTCAATATAATGAAAATTTTATTTCAGTTGATTGGGTTGATTATAGAGATGATGCTGCCTATAAAATATCAGGATTATGGGAATCTATTGAAGGAGCAAAAGGAGGACCATTTGAAGGATACTTGTTTTATGATTATGATTCGGATAGAACATTCTATATTAATTATCTAGTATTCAATCCAGATGGAAGAAAAGCATTTTACATAAGACAAATGAATCTTATTGCTAGAACTCTTAAGGTACAGTAATGAAAAAGTTAATTATTCTGCCCACATACAACGAAGCAAAGAATATTTCCAAAACGATTGATATTCTTCTATCTTTAGATATTGAACTTGATATACTTATTGTAGATGATAATTCTCCTGATGGAACAGCAGATTTAGTAAAAAATAATTATCAAGATTCTGTAATTGTCAAAGTGAGACCTAAAAAAGATGGATTAGGATCTGCCTATGTATTTGCTTTTGGTTGGGCGCTCGAAAATGGCTATGATTCTATTATACAAATGGATGCAGATTTATCTCATGACCCTCAAGAGATTCCTGCTATGTTTGAATTGCTTTCAGATAATGATTTGGTAGTAGGAAGTAGATATTATGGTGGATTAAGAGTTATAAATTGGCCAGTAAGGCGTTTGTATATCAGCTATTTCGCAAATCTTTATGCTAGGCTTATTACTGGAGTACCTATTAAAGATTTGACTGCTGGATTTAAAGCGTGGAGAGCAGATACATTAAGAAAAATTAATTTTAATGAATGTTCTTCACAAGGTTACTGTTTCCAAATTGAGACAGCATTTCGCGCATATCAAAAAAATTGTAAAATTATAGAACATCCAATAACTTTTACAGATCGTACTGTTGGAGAATCTAAAATGGATAAATCTGTTGTCATTGAAGCCATTTTAAAGGTATGGTTATTTGGTTTTTGGAGATTATTTAGGTTAAAAAGATAAAATGAAAAAATATTATTTAGACTTTGAAAAATCGCTTAAAGATTTTGATGATGAAATTCAAAATTTAATTTCTATTGACTCTGAATCAGAAAAATTAGATCAATTAAGGAATATGAGATCAGAAAAAGAAAAAGAAATTTTTTCTAATCTCAATCCTTGGCAAGTAGTTCAGTTAGCAAGGCACCCTAACCGTCCTTACACTATGGATTATATTTCAAGTTGGTGCGATGATTTTATTGAATTGCATGGTGACAAAGCATTTTCTGATGATAAAGCGGTTGTAGCTGGAATTGGAACTATAGATAGTCATCGTGTAGCAATTATTGGTCAGCAGAAAGGTAGAAATACAAAAGAGAATTTGCATAGAAATTTTGGAATGATGAAGCCAGAAGGATATAGAAAAGCATTG